>LAZR01000226.1_pt1 | contig 55736 bp, 57 predicted proteins | sample 329461 | NCBI WGS metagenome assembly LAZR01 (sample SAMN03002196, study PRJNA259156) | marine sediment metagenome | biome: sea floor; feature: Hydrothermal impacted sediments; material: marine sediment; isolation source: Loki non-amplified sample from Loki's castle hydrothermal vent sediment ... | reverse complement strand
CTCGGCAAGGAGTATGACGCTGAGCGCCTTGTCGCCGTCTTTCCCCGGTTGGCTGGGTGCGTCAAGTCCGCTGTGGACACAGGCCAGCTCGAAGCCTGCGCTACGGCGGGGATGGTCACCGAGACGGAGCTGGAGCGGTCGGGGGTGCTCACGCGGTCCCTTCACTCCCGGGCCCTGATCGTTAAGCCTCTGGGACATCGACCGGCTGGCGTGACCAGGCGATGACGGACAGTGCAGGAGGCCAGCGCAACCGGTCGAACGCCGGTCTGTCCGGCGGAATGTCCTGGCAACTCACCGCGTCCGAAGTTATAGCCTTGGCGATCAACGTCGTACAGAACAGGCAGGACTGTCGGGAACTGCGTCCCGACCTGGCGTACTTGCTGGGCGGCTCGGCAACGGAGCCGCGGGGTCGCGGTCAGGGCGGAGACGGGCCGGCATCCGATGCCATCCGCATGATGCTGGAAGAGGTCTACCGGGAGATCCTTCGAGCTAACGCCCAACGTATGGGCCCCAACGGTTCGCTCCCTCCTGCTCATTGTAGGCCGTTTCCTCTCTGCCTGGGATGCCGACGTGCCAGTCCCGATAGTCGTCCAGGTCCATGAGGACCATAGCCCTACTGGTCGCCGGGGTTGTCAGGACTACTATCCCCAGTCTCTCCTTGTCCGCTTGGCTCCTGATCTGGAGGAGAGCCGTTTGCATCCACTGGGGGAGGTCCTTCCGATCCTTCACCTGGACCGCTAGAGCTGCGTTCTCCAGATCGGGACCTGCCTCGCCGCTGTTGAGGTTCCGCTTGCAATTCAGTAGGCGGGCTATCCGTCTCTCCTGGGCCTTCCACCGTTTCTCGGTCACTTGTCACCTCCCCCAGCTGCATGATGCTGACCCCGGGCTCGGTGGATGAGCACAAGGGGCAATGCTGTCTCCTGGCGCTTTTCAGAAATACGTTGTCGCAGCCCGGGCAGGCTGCTACCTCTAAAACGGACTTCTCCTCGGTCACCATTCACCTCCTCCATGGACTCTAAGGATCTTCCTCGCCATCCTGCTCGCCATGGCGCTCTGGGAGGTTGCCGCGCCGCGTCGGCGGCGGGAAATCCCGCGCCTCCTGCGCTGGACCAACAATCTCGGCGTCGTCGTCATCGACACGCTGCTTGTCCGCCTCACCTTCCCGGTCGTCGCGGTCGGCCTCGCGCTTCTTGCCGAGGAGCGCGGCTGGGGTCTGTTCAACGTCTTCGATGTCCCGGCCTGGATCGCGGTAATCGTGGCGATACTGGCGCTCGATCTGGCGATCTATTTGCAGCACGTCATGTTCCACGCCGTGCCCGCCCTGTGGCGGCTGCACCGTATGCATCACGCCGATCTGGAATTCGACGTGACCACCGGCTTGCGCTTCCACCCGGTCGAGATTCTTCTGTCGATGGGGATCAAGCTGGCGGTCGTCGCCGCGCTCGGGCCGCCGGCGGTGGCGGTGCTGATCTTCGAGGTGCTCTTGAACGGCACCGCCATGTTCAATCACAGCAACATCCGCATCCCGCTGGCCATCGACCGGGTGCTGCGCTGGTTCGTGGTGACGCCGGACATGCACCGGGTCCACCACTCCATCCACCCAAGCGAGACCAACAGCAATTTTGGTTTCAACGTGCCGTGGTGGGACCGACTACTCGGAACCTACAAGGCACAGCCGAGGGATGGCCACGAAGCCATGACCATCGGCATCGAGCAGTTTCGCACCCGTCGCGATCTCTGGCTCGATCGTATGCTGATCCAGCCGGTGAAGGGGCCAGCGAGCGGCTACCCGATCAACCGAAGAAGCAAGCGATAATGATCTGTCTCAGATTGCAATCGGAAGGCCATCTTGCGCGGCCTTGTCGGCCCTGAGCACCATGCCGAACAGATCGCGCGGGTCATCCGGATCGGCGATCATGTCGAGCCGGTCGAAGAACGCTGTCGGCGCCACCTTTTCGCGCACATAGCGCAGCGCCGAAAAATCCTCGATCGCGAAGCCGACCGAATCGAACAGCGTCGTTTGACGCGCATCCCGACGGCCGACCGCGTCGCCAGCGATCACCGTCCACAACTCCGTCACCGGATGATCGCCCGGCAACTGCTGGATCTCCCCCTCAACCCGGGTCTGCGGCGGATACTCGACGAAAATATCCGAGCGCAGCAGGATGTCCTTGTGCAGCTCCGTCTTGCCGGGACAGTCCCCCCCGACCGCATTGATATGGATACCGGACCCGACCATGTTGTCGGTCAGGATGGTCGCGTATTGCTTGTCCGCGGTCACGGTCGTGATGATCTGGGCCCCCTCGACGGCGGCTTCCGCGCTGACGCAGCCGACAATCTCGAAGCCCTTGCCGGAAAGGTTGCGCAGGCACTTCTCGGTCGCCGCCGGGTCGATGTCGAAGAGCCGCAGCTTCTTGATCCCGAGCAGCGCCTTGAAGGCCATCGCCTGAAACTCCGACTGCGCCCCGTTGCCGATGATCGCCATGCACTCGGCCCCCTTGGGCGCCAGATACTTTGCGGCCATGGCTGACGTCGCGGCCGTCCTGAGCGCCGTCAGGATCGTCATTTCGGACAACAGCACCGGATAGCCGTTGTCGACCCGCGACAGCACCCCGAACCCCGTTACGGTCTGCAGGCCCTCCTTGAAGTTCTTCGGATGCCCGTTGACGTATTTGAATCCGTAGACCTCACCGTCGCTGGTCGGCATCAGCTCGATCACCCCCTCAGCGGAATGGGAGGCGATGCGCGGCGTCTTGTCGAACAGGTCCCAGCGCCGGAAATCCGCTTCGATAAAGCCGGCCAGTTCCTGCAGGAAGGTCTCGATCCCGACGCTGAGGACGAGCTTCATCATGTTGTCGACGCTGACGAAGGGGACGATGTTGATGTTCTTCGGCGGTTTGGCGGTCATGGTCAGTAGCTCCTGGTGCGGCGGTCGAGGACCTGCCGGCCGAACAGGCTGGCGACGAGGTCGACGATCAATTTCGCGGTGCGGCCGCGTTCATCGAGAAAGGGGTTGAGTTCGACGATATCGAGCGATGAGACCAGGCCGCTGTCATGCAGCATTTCCATCACCAGATGGGCCTCGCGAAAGGTGGCGCCGCCGGGAACGGTCGTGCCGACGGCCGGCGCGATCTCGGGGTCGAGAAAATCCACGTCGAAACTGACGTGCAGGCGGCCGTCCGCCGCGCGTACCCGCTCCAGAAAGGCGCGCAACGGCGCCGCGATGCCGAATTCGTCGATCGCCCGCATGTCGTGAACGGTGATGCCGGTCTCGACGATGCGCAGGCGCTCGGCCGGGTCCACCGAGCGAATGCCCATCATGCAGATGTTGTCCGGCCGGATCGGCTCGTCGAGGGCCGGAACCGCCCCCTCGAACCCCGGCGCTCCGGTGACATAGGCGACCGGCGTTCCGTGCAGATTGCCGCTTCTAGTGCTGTCGAGCGTGTGCAGGTCCGGATGCGCGTCGAGCCACAGCACGAATGGCTCGCGGCCCTCCTGCCTGGCTCGCCTGGCAATAGCCGGCAGGGTTCCGGCGGCGATGGAATGATCGCCGCCCATGAAGATCGGGACATGATCGCCGTCGAGCGATTGGCGGCAGACGTCTCCGAGCATGGCGATCAGAGCGGCGTAGCTGGCCAGATCGTGAACCGTTGCGTTGGCGTGAGATTTCGATTCGCCGGCGACCGCATGAAAATTGCCCAGATCCTCCACCCGGTGCCCCAACTCGGAGAGGGCCCCGACGATCCCGGCGGTCCGCAAGGCGTCCGGCCCCATCAGGCAACCGGCATAGGCACCGCCGGTGTCGGCCGGGGCGCCGATCAGGGCGATGGAGCGTTGAGATGTCATCTGGGTCGCAATCCGAAAGAATTCAGTCCGGATATTCGATCTGGATCGGATGGCGGCGACAATGCTAAAAACTGATCAAAATGGGCAGGAAACTTCGCAAAATGGCAAGTAAAACTTCCCAAATGGACGATACCGATCGACGACTTGTCGGCGCCTTGCGCCGGAATGCCCGCATGGCGATTTCGGATCTGGCGGCGGAGCTCGGCGTCTCCCGCGCCACGATCCGCTCCCGTATGGAACGGCTTGTCGCGAGCGGCGAAATCCTCGGTTTCACCGTGGTGCTCAGAGGCGACGCCACCGAAATGCCGGTTCGCGGCATCACGCTCATCGAAATCGAAGGCAAGGGAAACGAGCGGATCGTGTCTCTTCTACGGGGCTTTCCCGAAATCCAGACTATCCATTCCACCAACGGACGTTGGGATCTGATCGTCGAATTCGGCACCGAAACCCTGGCCGATCTCGATGAGGCGTTGAAACGCCTGCGTCTGATCGACGGCATCGTCGCCAGCGAGACCAGCCTTTATCTCGCGACCCAGCGCAGCAGCAAGGCAAGCGCCCCGGCGTCGAGATCACCCGGCTGACAGGCGCTGCTTGATCGGAGCGCCATTGGCGGCGCCCCGATCATTCGTCAGCGATCAGCCCTTCGAATGCTGTGTCGTCAGGATGATCTTGCCGACATGATCCTCGTCCATATGTTGGTGCGCCTTCGCGGCGTCGACGAGCGGATAGAGCGTGTCGATCAGCGGCTTCACCTTGCCGCTCGCGAAGAGCGGGCCGACCTTCTCCTCGATCTCCCGCGCGATGGCGGCCTTGAATTCGACCGAGCGGTTGCGCAGGGTCGAACCGGTCAGCGTCAGCCGCTTGCGCATGACCAGGTTAAGATCGATCTGGACCTCCGGCCCTTTGAGAAACGCGATCTGGACGATGCGACCGTCCTCGGCTGCGACGGCGAGATTGCGATTGGTGTAATCCCCGCCGACCATGTCGAGCGTGAGGTCGACGCCGCGCCCGCCGGTCGCCTCGCGCAGCGCCTCGACGAAGTCCTCGCTGCGGTAGTTGATGCATCGCTCGGCGCCAATCCGTTCGGCGGCGCGGCATTTGTCGTCGCTGCCCGCCGTCGCGAAGACGGTGGCGCCGAACGCCTTGGCGAGTTGGATCGCCGTGGTGCCGATGCCGGACGTGCCGCCATGGACCAGGAAGCTCTCGCCCGCCTTCAGCCCGCCGCGCTGAAACACGTTATGCCAGACGGTGAAGAAGGTTTCCGGAACGCCCGCCGCCTCCTCGATCGACAGGGCGCCCGGCACCGCGATGGCGTTGGTTTCGGCAACGGTTGCGTATTCGGCGTAGCCGCCGCCAGGGACGAGCGCCATGACCCGGTCGCCCAACCCGTGCCGACCTGCCCCCTCCCCGAGCGCGACTACGGTGCCGGCCACCTCCAGCCCCGGCCAGTCCGGCGCGCCCGGCGGCGGCGGATAGCCGCCCTGGCGCTGCAAGACGTCGGGTCGATTGACCCCGGCGGCCTCGACGGCGATCAGGATCTCGGCCGGTCCCGGCGTCGGGACGGTACGCTGTCCGGCCTTCAACACGTCGGGGCCACCGAACCCATCGAGGAGAACCGCTGTCATTTCCTGGGGAATCGTCATGAGTCTTGATGTCTCCATGTGTCGAGTTCAGGTGCAAAGGTAGAGAAAATCTTGCGAGGGCGGGCGCGAATTAATCTTCAGGTAAGGTTTCCAGTGTTTAACTAATCCCGGTCCAGATTGATGCATTGGCAGCTTGATGGATAGACGAAGCGGCTTCCCGCCTCGTTTGACGCCTCCCTGTTGTAAACTCCTGAGAGCCGCTCGCTGCGGCTCTTTTTTTTGCCGGCGATTCACCCGTTAACCGGAATTAACAATTGTGCGGGAGTTCGCTTGCAAACCGGCCGCTCTCGCCGCACCCTTTGACGACGCAGGATGCCTTCGGTATCGCGGCCTGCCGACAGATCAATATGACACTTGGGGGGACCGTCGCAGCCGATGACGATTCAGATGACTGGTTCGAAAGACGACGACCACACCATTCGGCTGGCTGAGCACCTCGCCTTCTCGCGGTCCTTCCAGCCGCTGTTCAACGAAGGCATGACGCTCGTCGACGAGACGGCGGTCTATCTCGACAGCGACGGGCGCACCGACGCCAAGGCGCTGTCCCGACTTGCGGCGACGCTGTATGCGGCCGAGTCCATGCGCCTGACCACGCGGCTGATGCAGGTGGCTTCCTGGCTGCTGCTCCAGCGCGCGGCGAACCAGGGCGACATGTCGCGCGCGCAGGTCGAGGCCGAGAAGGTCAAGGTCCGGCTCGAGGGTCTGGGAAGCGCGAAGGATTCGCCGCAATATGGCGAACTTCCCGAAGCCTTCCGCGGGCTCGTCGAGCGTGCCCTCAGGCTGGAACGCCGAATCGCCATGCTCGATCGCGAGATCTACGGCGACGTCTCCCGGGAGACTCCGGACGGACACAACCCGGTTGGCGAGCAGATCAATCTCCTGAAGACCGCGTTCCACGGCTAGCCGCTCTCAGCATGTCTAGGCAATGGTTGGTAAGGGAACGCTGATCTGGGGCCGCCCCTCAGACCGCCTAAGAAAGCCTCTCACGTCCGTATGAGAGCTTCGTGCGCCGTTCGGACGCACGAAAGGTCCCTGCCACCTTTATTGAGAATCGGGCTCCTGCCTCTGCATCAAGCGGAGCGCTTTCAGCGCATCGATCGACAGCGGCAAGCGAGCGGCCTGTTCCAGCTGTTCGCGCTGGAGCCCGGTGACGTCTTCGAGGATGTTAGCATCGACCCTGAGCAAGGTATCGAATGCCTCGCGCCGCAGCCGCTGGCGGCGGCGCTCCAAACTCCATGAACGCAACCAGGCGAAGCCGTTCGATGACGTCTGTGCCGAAGCCTCGTCAACGTGTTTGGGAAGAAATGCGGATCGCAGCATGGTGGTCTCCTTTGTCCTGAGACCACACCCTGCCGAAACGCTATTGATGAGTCGAACGAGAAGTTATAAGACTTGCTGTGAGATTTTCGAATAGAAAACTCCATTCGCGAGGAATCCGCCATGAGCCGCCCCCTGGCATCACTACCGAATCTCGACATAGATCTGGCCCGCACCTTTGTCGCCATCTGTGAAAGCGGAAACTTCTCCAGAGCCGCCGAGCTCGTGCACCGTACGCCGTCGGCTGTCAGCCTGCAGGTCAAGAAGCTGGAGGACATGGTCGGCCGCGCGTTGTTTCGCCGCGAGCCGCGAGCCGTCGTGCCAACCGGCGACGGCGAGATGCTGCTCGGCTATGCGCGCAGACTCTTGCGGCTGAACGACGAGGCGATGGCGCGCTTCCTGGTTCCGCAGATCGAGGGGCGGGTGAGTTTCGGCGCGCCGAACGATTCGGGCATCTTCGCCATTCCCGGCATTCTGAAGCGCTTCGCATCGACTCATCCACAGGTCGCGGTGGACGTCAGGCTCGATTGCAGTGCCGAACTCCGACGTCGCTGCGCCGCTGGCGAATTGGACGTAGCGATCGTCAGTTGCGGCGAGAAGCCCAATTCTTCGAGCGAGGAGATCTACAGCGAGGCGCTTGTCTGGATCGGGCTGCGCAATGGCCGCGCGGCCGAGCAGACGCCCCTGCCTCTGGCCTTGGCCGATCAGGGCTGCTCCTGGCGCGGTCGGGCGCTCGATGCGCTGGACAGCGTCGGAAGGGACTACCGCATCGCCTATTCAAGCGAGCTTTGTCAGGGCCAGATCGCGGCCGTCGAAGCCGATCTGGCGATCGCCCCTCTGCCCGCGAGCGTGCTGTCGTCGACCCTTGTTCGGTTGAACGATCCGGAGCGCCTGCCGCCGCTTGGCAGCTATCGCGTTTTCATGATGAGGCGGGACGGCGCCGGTCCGGCGGCCGATGCTCTGGCGCAGCATGTGTCGGAGAGCTTTCGCGATCTTTCCGACCGCCAGACGCGCATCTTCGCCTGAGCGGCACCCTCTCCGCCGACTGACCCGACGCAAAAAGCCCGGCGCGCTCATCGCGGCCGGGCCGATGTCGTTGCCACGCCCGGAGCGATGCTCCAGCCGCAAGCGACAGATTACATGCCGAGGCCTTCGTAGCGCTTCTTGAAGCGCGACACGCGGCCACCGCGGTCGAGAAGGTGCTGGTTGCCGCCCGTCCAGGCCGGATGGCTGGTCGGGTCGATGTCGAGATTCATCTTGTCGCCGTCCGAACCCCAGGTCGAGCGAGTCTGATACTCGGTACCATTGGTCATCACCACGGTGATCGCGTGGTAATCGGGGTGAATTTCTTTCTTCATCGTCTTCGATCCTTGGTCTTGCCGGCTTCCCCGACACGCCGACGCCGAGGCGGCCAAGCCGCTTGCGCGACTCGATTGCCGTAGGGAAAGGGGCGGCGCAATCGCTTCCAAATTCGAGGAGGAGCCTATACATGAGGGCCGGCAGGGGCACAAGGGGCGACCGGAGCCACGCATAAAGGGGAGGCGCTTTTGCGCGAGATGAAACCGGTCGACCGCGAGACAGAGCGGAAGCGACGCAATCTGAAGCCCCTGGCACGGTTGGTTCCCTATCTGAAGCGCTACAAGGGCAAGGTGGCCGGCGCGGTGTTCTTCCTCGCGCTGGCCGCGCTGACGACCCTGTCGCTGCCGCTGGCCGTGCGGCGCGTGATCGACAAGGGCTTCTCGGCATCAGACACCGCCTTCATCGATACTTACTTCAGCATGCTGCTGGTGCTCGCCGCCCTCCTCGCCGTGGCCAGCGCCGGCCGCTATTACTTCGTCATTACGCTGGGCGAACGGGTCGTCGCGGACCTTCGCAAGGACCTCTTTGCCCATGTGACGCGGCTGTCGCCCAGCTTCTACGACCAGGCGCTGACCGGCGAAATCATCTCGCGGCTGACCGCCGATACGACGCAGATCAAATCCGCCGTCGGCTCCACCGCGTCGCTCGCCTTGCGCAATGTCATCCTTTTCTTCGGCGCCGTGACGATGATGATCGTGACGAGCCCCGGCTTGTCACTGATCGTGATCGGCGCGATCCCGCTGATCGTGTTGCCGCTCGTCGCATTCGGCCGCTCGGTCCGCCGGCGCTCGCGCCTTGCCCAGGACACGCTCGCCAACGCTACCGCCTATGCCACCGAGGCGATCGGCGCCGTGCGTACCGTGCAGGCCTTCACCAGCGAGGCGGCGACGAGCGGTCGGTTCTCCTCGGCCGTCGACCGGGCCTTCGAAGCTGCGCGTTCCTCGATCAAGGCACGCGCCTTTCTCACCGCCTTCGCGATCTTCCTGATCTTCGCCTCGGTCGTCGCGGTGCTGTGGATCGGCGCCCAGCAGGTGGCGGAAGGGACCATGAGCGGCGGCACGCTCGGCCAGTTCCTGCTCTATGCCGTCTTCGCCGCCGGCGCGCTCGGCCAGCTGTCGGAGGTCTGGGGCGAACTCGCCCAGGCCGCCGGTGCCGCCGAGCGCCTGACCGAACTGCTCGGCGAGGAGGCGGCGGTGCAGTCGCTCAGCGATCCGGTCGCGTTGCCGGTGCCGGCGCGCGGCGAAGTCGTGTTCGAGCGCGTCAGCTTCGCCTATCCGAGCCGTCCGGGCGTTTCGACCGTCCACGACCTTTCCTTCACGATCCGGCATGGCGAGACCGTCGCTATCGTCGGCCCCTCAGGCGCCGGAAAATCGACGATCTTCTCGCTGATCGAACGCTTCTACGATCCGGATGCCGGACGGATTCTCATCGACGGCGTAGATGCGCGGCAGGCCGACCTCGAGCATCTGCGCCAGCGCATCGCGCTCGTGCCGCAGGACGTGACGATTTTCGCCGCGAGCGCGGCGGACAATATCGGCTTTGGCGACCCGGACGCCTCCGAGGATCGAATCAGAGCGGCCGCGAAATCGGCGCTGGCCGACGGCTTCATCGAGGCGATGGAGGACGGTTATCGCACGACCATCGGCGAGCGCGGCATCACTCTGTCGGGCGGCCAGCGCCAGCGCATCGCGATCGCCCGGGCGATCCTGCGCGATGCACCGATTCTGCTACTGGACGAAGCCACCTCGGCGCTCGACGCGGAAAGCGAGAAGCTCGTGCAAAAGGCGCTGGAAAAGCTGATGGAGGGGCGCACGACCCTCGTCATCGCCCACCGCCTTGCCACCGTCCTCAAGGCCGACCGTATTCTGGTACTCGACGGCGGCCGGGTCGTCGAGGAAGGCACCCATGCCTCGCTGATCGCCAAGAACGGAATCTATGCCCGCCTCGCCCGCCTGCAATTCGAGGCTGGTCATGCCGGGACGCTGCTCGGCGCAGCGGAGTAGCGAAGGCGGGCCGAGCGGTGCCCGTCTATTCGACCGCCGGCATCGTCGCCGTGACCTCGATCGCCGAATACCAGGCGGCGAGGTCCGCGATGTCCTCGTCGCTGAGGCCCTGGGCGATGATCGACATCTGCTGATGCTCGCGCGCGCCGGACCGGAAGGCTTTCAGCTGTTCGGTGATATAGAAAACATTCGTCCCGGCCAGATTGGGCGCATTCGGCGCCTTGGCGATGCCGTCGAGCCCATGACACGTCGCGCACATGCCGGCCTTGTCCTTACCAGCCGCCAGTTCCGCCGCCTCCCCCGGCAGGACGAGGCTCGCCAGAAAAAGTGGCACCGAGAGGATCCAGGTCACGGTATTGATCATGGGGAATTCCGGGAAAAGGGCGCGAAAACTTATCCGGGCGCCTCGATTGAAAACGATTTCGTTGCGACGTCCTCGTCGCATAGCTCGCGGGGCGAAAATGCGCGCCGTCCACGCAAGTTCCCGGGCGGCCTGACGACCGCCCGGTTTTCAAGTCGGCGTTCCCTACTTCTCGTAGGAGATGCGATAGAGCGCGCCGGCCAGATCGTCGGAGACCAGCAGCGATCCGTCTTTCATCATCTCCACGTCGACGGGCCGGCCGATATATTCGCCGCTCGGCGTCAGCCAGCCTTCCGCGAAGGCTTCCGTTTCCCCGGCTGTGCCGTCATCGTTGACCGGGGTGAACATAACGCGCGCGCCAACCGGTTCGGTGCGGTTCCATGAGCCATGCTGAGCCGAGAAGATACCGCCCCGATATTGACGCGGGAAGCTTGTACCAGTGTAGAAGTCCATGCCGAGATCGGCGGCATGCGCGACCATCTCGACTGCCGGCATGACCGCGTCGGTCGGCAACTCGGCATCCTTGTATTCGTTGGTGCGGACGCTGCCGCCGCCATAGATGGGAAAGCCGAAATTCTGGCCCGACCCTGTGCTGCGGTTCAGCTCGCCGGGCGGAATGTCGTCCCCCATGCCGTCGACCTGATTGTCGGTGAACCAGAGATCGCCATTCGCCGGGTTGAACTGCATGCCGACGGAATTGCGCACACCGGTGGCATAAACCTCACGGCCCGAGCCGTCGCGGTTCATGCGGATGATCCCCCCAATGCCCTCGCGCTTGTAAAGATCGGCCTTCTCCGGCGGTGGCACGTTGAATGGCTGCCCGAGGGTTATGTAGAGCTTGTCGTCCGGGCCGATGCGGCAAACGCGCGCCGTGTGGTTGAACGATTCCTCCCCGGGCGGGATCAGCTTGCCCTGGTCCACCACGACTCCGACGGCGACATCCGGACTTTCATAGAAGAACTCGGCGGCCGGCAGCACCAGCACGCGGTTCTGCTCGGCGATGTAGAGGAACCCGTCCTTGGAGAAGCAGACGCCGTTGGGAATGATAAAATCGATCGACGGGGCGAACTCCTTGACCTCGTCGGCGACGCGGTTCTTGTCGCGATCGGTGACCACCCAGACGTTCTGCTTGCGGGTGCCCACGAAGGTGGCAACGCCCTGCGACCCGATGGCGATGTGCCGCGCATCCGGCACGACCGCATAAAGTTCGATCTTGAACCCGTCCGGCAGTTTGACGCTTTCGAGATTCTTGCGCAGCTGATCCGCGTATTCGCCGGTCTGTTCGATGGTCTTGAAATCCATCGAGGTGCCGGTCGTCTGCATTCCCTGGAGTTTTTCCATATTGTCGGCGGTCTGAGCGACGGCGTGCGTGGCAGCAATCAGGCCGAGCGCGGCCACGCTGCTGAGTAGTAGATGTTTCATATTTTCCTCCCAGCCGCGCTTTATGCGCGGTCCTCAAGAAGGGGTGCCCTTCCCTTCCAGGAAAGGCTCGCATGGCTGCGGCGGCATCGTCAATCGTTACACTTGTAACGACAGCGGCTCGGGGCAGTCGCGCCGCGATTGCGACACGCTGGAGTCTGTGCGGGGCGTTCTAGCGCTCGGTGAGCTTGAGCTCGATACGGCGGTTGCGGTCACGCGCTTCGGGCGTATCGTCGGTGTCGAGCGGCTGGAACTCGCCGAATCCGGTCGCTGCCAGGCGCTCTGGCGGCACACCCTGGCTGATCAGATATTTCACCACGGCTCCGGCCCGCTCGGTCGAGAGTTCCCAATTGTCCTCGAAGCGGCCACCGGTAATCGGAACATTGTCGGTGTGTCCATCGACGCGGAGAATCCAGTTGATGTCGGAAGGAATCTCGCGCGCCAGCTCCTTGATCGCCGTGGCTAGCTTGGCCATCTCCTCGCTGCCCGCTGGTTGCAACACGTCCGAGCCCGAGGGAAACAACACCTCCGACTGGAACACGAAGCGGTCGCCGACGATGCGGATATTTTCGCGGTCCGACAGGATCTCCCGCAAGCGTCCGAAGAAATCCGAGCGATAACGTGACAATTCCTGCACGCGCTGCGCCAGCGCCACGTTGAGGCGGCGGCCAAGATCGGCGATCTTGGTTCGACTTTCCTGATCACGGCTCTCCGACGCGTCCAGCGCGTTCTCCAACGCCGCAATCTGCTGGCGTAGCGCCGACAATTGCTGATTGAGCAATTCGAGTTGCGATCGCGCCCGCTGGGAGAACTGCTGTTCGTCGTCGAGGGCCGATTGCAGACCCTCGACTTCGGCGCTTGCAGCCGCAGCCGAACCGGAGCCCGATTCCAGCGCGCGTTGCAGCCGGCTCTTTTCCGTTTCCGTGGACGACAGCGAGGCGCGCAGCGTCGCGATCTGATCCTGATAATCCTGGCCGGTCGAGCGTTCGAGCGCCAAGAGCTGCGTCAGCTCGTTGATCTGCGTGTTCAGCCGGTCGAGCACCTCGTCCTTGCCTGAGATTTCGCGGCTGAGCAGAAACTGCACCAGCACGAAGACCGAGAGCAGGAACATGATTGCCAAAAGCAGCGTCGACAGCGCGTCGACGAAGCCCGGCCAATAATCAACGGTGCGTTCGCTCCTGCGGTTACGCGCGAGCGCCATCGCTCAGCGGTCCTTGCTCATGTCGCCGATCTGGCGGGAAAGACGGTCGAGCACCTGGCGCAACTCGCGCTGCTCGCCGGCTTGCGCCTCGACGAAATCGCGCAAGAGCTGCTGCTCGCTGCGCATGTGCGTAACCAACCCCTGAATGCTTTCGGCGAGATTGGCCATGGCGGCGCTGGTACGCGGGCTCGCACCCTGGTCCTGGACAAGCTTGGTGACTTGGTCCGACAGGACCCGCAATTGCTCGCCTTGGACGGGACTCTGACCAGCATGCGGCGCCAGCACCATGTCCGACCCGACGTCGGTGACGGACGAGAGCCAATTTTCCAGCTCGGTGTAGAAACGGTTCTGGGCGCGGCCGATCTGCAAGTCTAGGAAGCCGAGGATGAGCGAACCGGACAGACCGAACAGCGATGAGGAAAATGCCGTCCCCATGCCGGACAGCGGGGCCGCGAGACCGGCTTTCAGCGAATCGAGGACACTCGCCGTGTCGCCGGCGCCGGGGTCCAGCCCCTGGATCGTCGCGCCGATCGATCCGATCGTGCGCAACAGGCCCCAGAATGTGCCCAGCAGGCCCAGAAAGACCAGCAGGCCGATCAGGTAACGGGCGATGTCACGGGTCTCGTCGAGGCGGGTCGCGATCGAATCGAGGATCGAGCGCATCGAATGGGTCGACAGCGAGATCGACCGCCGCCGACCGAGTAGCCCGCGCATCGGCGCCAGGAGGACCGGGTCCTTCAGCGTTTCGAAATCCGCCGCGCCCTCACGATAGGCGTTGACCCAGCGCACCTCCCGCGCGAGGCGCAGGACCTGGAGCATCGCCAGAAAGATACCCACGGCGAGGACGCCGATGATCAGACCGTTGAGGCCGGGATTGGTGGCGAAAGCCGAGGAAATCTGACGGCTGAGGATCGCCGCGACGAACCCGGCGAGTGCCAGGAACACGAGCATCGACCACAAGAACACCATGGGACTCGAAAGCCGATTCGGGTCGAAATCGTCCGGTCTTACCGTCTTGTCGTTCGGCGAACTGAAGACCTGCATTACGTTCCAATCAACTCCTGCGGCAGCTGGCACGGCCACCGGCCTCGACCGCTTCCGCGAGCCGGTCCGGACGCCTCGTACCGCTGCCCCGTGTCCTCGTGAGTCGACCGGTTCGCATTCCGGCCAGATCCCTGAAGCAGGATAAGGAATAATGCGGCACTTTCAAACGTCCGCGACGGTTACCGGAACGCCTTTGAATTAATTCATCGTTAAACTGGCGCGGCTGAGTTGGTCATGACCGCCTGGCGTTTTGCTTCCGCCTGCTGCAACTGGTCGATCAGAGCCTTGTGCATGAACTCGTTGCCGCAAACGATGTCGCCGGCGATGTGGTCGAATTTCTTGCCGTCCATGCCGGTAACGAACCCACCGGCTTCGCGGACCAGAATTGCCCCGGCCGACAGATCCCACGGCTTGAGCGTGCGCTCCCAGAAGCCGTCGAGGCGGCCGGCCGCCACATAGGCGATGTCGAGGGACGCCGCGCCCATCCGCCGGATGCCGGCGGTCTCCGATATGATCTGCCGCAATTCGTAGAGGAAGCCGGCATGATCGCCGCGCCCGAGGAACGGAATTCCGGTGCCGAACAAAGCGTCCGGCAGTCGCTGGCGCCCTGCCACCCGCAAGCGCCGGTCGTTGAGAAACGCCCCGCCGCCTTTTTCCGCCGTATAGAGCTCGTCCATCGCCGGGTTGAACACGACGCCTGCGACGATCTGGCCGTCACGCTCCAGAGCGATGGAGACGGCGAACATCGGGATGCCATGCAGGAAATTGGTGGTGCCGTCGAGCGGGTCGACGATCCAGCGGTGCTGGGGGTCCTTGCCCTCGATGACGCCGCGCTCCTCCATCAGGAAGCCCCAGTCCGGACGGGAACGGGACAGTTCCTGGTAGACGATCTCCTCCGCCCGGCGGTCGGCATTGGACACGAAGTCCGCCGGCCCTTTCATGGACACCTGGAGATTCTGCACCTCGCCAAAGTCGCGGGTCAGGGCTCGGCCGGCCTTCATGGCAGCCTGCGTCATCACATTGAGAAGCGCGGAACGGGCCATTGGTTGCTTTCGTCAGATGCGGCGTGGCCGCCGGAGCGGCGTCAGGCGTCGGGTATGAGTGCCGCCAAACATGGTGTCATTCGGTATCTTGGGCCGTGCGCCGCAGCGCAGTCCCAAAGTCGAGCGCCTCAGTCGGCGCGGCGCAGATAGGTGATTTCGTTCGTGTCGACCAGAATCTTCTCGCCGGAATCGATGAACGGCGGCACCATCACCCGCATGCCGTTTTCCATCACAGCCGGTTTATAGGACGAGGTGGCCGTCTGACCCTTCACCACCGGGTCGGCCTCGATGATCGACAGCACGACCTGATCGGGCAGCTTGATGCCAATCGGCTTCTCCTCGTGGCTTTCGACGGTCACCATCATGCCATCCTGGAGGAAGGCCGCCCGCTCGCCGACGAACTCCTTCTGCAACTCCAGTTGCTCGTAGGTTTCGGTGTCCATGAACACCAGCATCTCGCCTTCGGCATAGAGAAACTGATAGTCCTTCTGCTCCAGGCGCACCCGCTCGACGGTCTCGGAAGCCCGGAAGCGTTCGTTCAGCTTGGTGCCGTCGATGAGATTCTTGAGCTCGACCTGGGCAAAGGCACCGCCCTTGCCCGGCTTGACATGGGCGGTTTTGACAGCCGCCCACAGGCCGCCATTGTGCTCGATCACATTGCCCGGGCGAATTTCGTTTCCGTTGATCTTCATCGAAGCTCTCGAAGGTTTCGGCGCCGGCGGCGGGAGGTCCGAGCGTGGCGGCGTCAGTGATTGGCGAGATGGTCGACAGCAACGCTGCGAGGGCGTCGAACGATAAATAGAGTGCGCTGTATCCTGCCGGTTGGCGCTCAAGACCATAAATCCCCGATCCATTCAAGCCTCGACGCGCCGCCGGTCGGCCCCGAACGCCGCTCAAGGCGGCCGGCCGTCGCGCCCCCGGCGTCAGCTCGAGCGAAAGCGGTTTGCCGCTTCGAGGGCGGATTTTTGCGTTGCGGGATCGAGGCCTCGGAAGAAATCGTCGAGGACCGGGTCGGTGTTCTCCACTCGCTTGGCCAGGACTGACCATTTGGCCGCCTCCATCCGGTCAGGCGCGGTGCCGATGCCGTCCTTGTAAAGATGCGCGATGCGATTGATGGCGATGGGATTGCCGCGCAGGGCGGCACGCTTGAGAAACTGGAACCCGTCCTCGAGCTTGGCGGGGCCACCTTTGCCGTTGACCAGCCAGATACCGTATTCCACCTGGGCGGTATCTTGACCGTTGATGGCCGCGGCCTTCAGCCATGCGCGCGCCTTGATGGGGTCGGCCGGAACCCCTCGCCCGTATACATAAAGCTGAGCCATGGCGTATTGCGCGTCGGCGACGCCTGCATGGGCTGCCTTGGCGAAATAGTCCTTCGCCTCCTGGAACCCCGCGGTCGGAGCCGCTTCGATCAGCATTTGCCCGTAATTGTACTGCGCGAGCGGCAAGCCTTCGTCGGCCGCCGCCTTCATCAGATCGCGGGCCTTGGCGACATCAGGGGCCACCACCGTACCGTCCAGCAACATCATCGCGTAGCGGAACTGCCCCTCCGGGCTGCCCGACGCGGCGGCGGCCTCGTACCAGCGCGCCGCCTCCTTCAGGTTCTGGGCGACTCCCAGACCCCGGGAATAGATTTCTCCGAGCAGCGTCTGGGCCGCGGAATCGCCGAGATTGGCGATCGGCTCGGCAAGCTTCAGCGCCGACAGATAAAAGCCGCGCTGGAAGGCGCCATAGGCCAATTCGCTTTTCGAGGGCGCCGCGCCATCGTCCGCCGCATTTGCCGTGCCGGAATCGGGCGCGGCGTCCGAAGGCGCCGGCAAATCTGTGCCACTCGCGCCATCGAGCACCGAGCCGGACGTGTCGGCGTCCGTTGCTGCTTCCTCAGCACTGGGCCCGGCCGCCAAGGCTCCGGACAAGCTGCCGAGAACCAGGGCCAGGGCTGCGACGAGCCGGATCGACGGGCGAAAAGACCACAGCATCAGGCTGCCTCGCTCTCCATCCAGCTATCGATGATCGCGTTCGCCCGCGCGACCATGGCGCCGGCCTCTTGCGGCTTGTCGAACACCGCCCCGGAAAGCGCGATGAATTCGACCCCCGTGTCCGCCGCGGGGCCCACGCTGTCCACACTCCGACCCGCCATGACGATACAGGGAAGCTCGACGAGCTCGGCCCACCACTCCGCCATTTCCAGGTTCTTGTCGTGCGGCAGATCGGCGACGTCGCCACCGAAGCGACCGAAAAACAGATAATCCGGCAAACGCTCACCGGCCTCCAGAGCGTCATGCCGGGTCTCGAAACCGGAAGCGCCGACGATCAGTTTCGGCGAATATCGCTCCATCGCTTCGTCCAGGGCTCGAAGATCGCCCGCGCTCAGATGGATGCCATCGGCTCCGACCCGACCCGCGCAACGGCTGTCGTCGGCGATGATGGCAGCCGCTCCTGCTGCCTGAATCACCGGCACCAGGCCCTCGGCGAAGAGCTGGAACGAGGCGGAGTCGCGTCCGGCGGAGTCGATGATGACGGAGGCGACATCACCGCCTGCGAGCGCCGCGCGCATTGCGGCTTCCGCGCCGGCATCTCCAAGCGCGGTGGTCAAGAGGACAAGTCTCGGACGGATGACAAGGTCGACGGTCATGGAATGGTTCTGGCGATCCGGTTTCGGCGACGGCAGCCCGTCTTCCCGGCCCTTCTAGCAAATCGACCGGGGGCAGCGAAACCTACGATGTCAGATAAACGCCGAGACCCATGGAGCGGCCCGCGCGAACCGAACCGGTGCCTTAAGCCAGTCGCATCACCCACGTGAAGAAAACATCCCGGTCCTTACCCATGCCAGACGGTCATCAGCAGGGACCGGAAGCGAATTCCGTGAGATGCCGTGATCAGTAAAACGAATCATCCGGGGCCGCGAACTCGGCGCTGAGACCAGCAGCCTTGGCCCGGTTGATCAGGGCACCGACCCGCATGGCGCAGGCGCATTCTCGCGCCTCTATCGCCTCTTCGCCCAAACCCCAGCGATCAAAGTCCCTGCCCAGTTTCCACAGGCCATCCGCCCGCAATTCAAACTGCCCGGCAAGATCGCCCAACGCCTCCGCGCGGGTGCGCAATTCCATCTGCATCCCCAACTCCCTCTCAGGGGTTCCGAATAGCACAGCATGGTGAACAGAGGGTCGCACGGGCATGATTTTACGGTGGATAAGCTGGATTATCACTCCGCGCCAAAGCCTTACCTTCCGGGGTTCAAAAACGACGCCAGCGGCCCGACGACCCCGCGATCGAAATCCATCTCCCAACTCCGAATTCATTGCTTCGGGCGCGAAGACTGCGGCGATCTTAACCACTTGTTAACATAGCAGTGGCCCGCCGCGGCACTTCGTGCAAATGTGAAGTCGAACGTGGGAGCACGTGGCGAGATTAGTAGTCGGAGAGAGTATCATGGCGACAAATGCGGTGGACGAATTCAACGCAGGCATCAGTGACATATTGCGTAGCAAGCCTATCAAGGGATCAGCGGGAGAAATCGATCGCAACGTCCCGAGCGCTCCGATGCCTGCCACGCAAGGCACCGCAGTGCAAAACACCGCGCCGCAAAGTGCCTCTGACACGACTGCGCGTTTACCCCGTCGCATCGCGGGTGGCTTCCAGGGCGTGGGCGACGACTTGGATCGGCGCGCCCGCGACTGGAGGAATACGGTCCGCCTCTTGGAGCAGCAGCGGCCCCAGCTTGAATCTGCCGAAACGGAACATGCCAGGCTGCATGAGGCTCTCGCACGGATCGTCCCGGAGGTTCAGGAAAATGGCCGCTCGTTGAAAGCATTGCTGGACACGACGAAGACCGGCGATATTTCGGGCGACCTCGCGACTCAGTTCAACAAGAACCTGACCTCGCTGGATGAACTCGAAAGCGTCGCCGAAGCGCTGACCGCGAATCTGGTCTGGGTCCGCTCGACCTGGGAGCAGTATGCCCGGACCATCATCAAGGCGCAGAGAATGCGCGAGGATCTCAAGCAGGGCGCCGCGGAACACTAGATCGCGATTTCATCGGATCGAATCGATCCGATGTCGTGAAACTGATCGATTCCAAGTCAGGGAGCGCCGACCGGCAGCCTTCCGAAGCAGGATCGAGCCATCGCAACGGCCTCCCGTCGAACGACGGGAGGCCGTTTTCGTTCAGTGCATTTGGCCGGACCGCCTTCCCAGAGCATCGGGATAATTGGGACGCGGTTCCGTTTCTCGGTGCGCCCAGACGATCCAAGCGGAGCATGACGACGAGCGTAGCGGCGCTACGGTCGAGCCGGCCGACAGTTCGAGGGTCAGCGGGAATCCGGTTTTTGGTCCGATGCTCAATCAAAGTGGTAGAGCATCCTTTGTGCGTCCGAATGGCCGCACGGCGCACGAAGACCGGTTGAGCGCAACGTGATCACAGACCCGATCTTTTACCTCGCCGCCATTCCCGCGGTTCTGCTCATCGGCTTGTCGAAGGGCGGCTTCGGCGGCTCCATATCGCTGGTCGGCGTCCCGCTGATGGCGATGATCGTCTCACCGGTCGCGGCTGCCGGCATTCTGCTGCCGATCATGGTCGTCATGGATGCCATCAGCCTCTATGCCTGGCGCGGCAGGTTCGATCGCACCCTGCTCCTCTCCATGCTGCCGGCTGCGATCGGCGGAGTTGGCCTTGGCTATCTGACAGCCGCGTTCGTCTCGGCCGAGGGCGTTCGGCTTCTTCTCGGGCTCCTGGCCCTATGGTTCGCCGCCGACTGGTTTTTCCGTTCGCGCCACAGAAGCGAGTCGAAGGAAAGCCGCCCGCTCCGGGCAAATGTCTGGGGCGCCATCAGCGGCTTTTCCAGCTTTGTCAGCCATGCGGGCGGCCCGCCGTATCAGATCTACGTATTGCCCTTGCGGCTCTCGCCGCAGATCTATGCCGGCACGTCGGCGGTGTTTTTCGCCGGCGTCAACGGGGTCAAGCTGCTGCCCTATTCCCTGCTGGGGCAGTTTTCGACCGGCAATCTGATGACCTCCGCCGTGCTATTGCCGCTCGCCCCGGTAGCAACGCTCATCGGCGTCTGGCTCGTCCGAAAGGTCGATCCCGCCAAGTTCTACATTTTCACCTATGCCCTGCTCGTTCCGGTGGGCCTCAAGCTCGTCTTAGACGGCGTCGCCGCTATGCTCCCCTGAGCCTTGCTTGCCGTGACGCAGGGCGCGCGATCTTCTATAGCTCATGCGCTGGCGCGTCGATGAACCGCGCCGACTGGGGAGAACCGATGGGCATTTACGACGAGCATCTCGACCGCAACGCGGCGAATTATCAACCGCTGACGCCGCTGACCTTTCTGTCGCGCGCGGCGCTGATCCATCCGGACCGGACCGCCATCATTCACGGATCGCTGCGCCGCAGCTACGGCGATTTCTATCGCCGCTCCCGGCAGCTTGCCTCGGCGATCGAAAAGCGCGGCATCACGCGGGGCGAGACCGTGGCCGTCATGCTGGCCAACACGCCCCCGATGCTCGAAGCCCATCACGGCGTGCCGATGGCCGGCGCCGTGCTTCTGTCGATCAACACCCGGCTCGACGCCGATATCATCGCCTTCCAGTTGGAACACGCCGAAGCCAAGATGGTCATCGTCGACCGCGAGTTTTCCGGCGTCATGGCCGAGGCGCTCGCCAAGGCGAACCTCACGCCGATCGTCATCGACTACGACGACCCCGACTTTGCCGAGGATGCACCCGCCAAGAAGGGCGACGCGATCGGAACGATCGAATACGAGGCGCTCGTGGCCGAGGGCGATCCCGATTACGACTGGCAGATGCCCGGCGACGAATGGGATGCGATTTCGCTGAACTACACCTCGGGTACCACCGGCAATCCCAAAGGCGTCGTCTATCACCATCGCGGCGCCGCGCTGATGGGCTATTCCAACGTCATCGCCTCGGGCATGGGCCGACATCCGGTCTATCTGTGGACACTGCCGATGTTCCACTGCAATGGCTGGTGCTTTCCCTGGACCCTGGCCGTCGAGGCCGGCACCCATGTCTGCCTGCGCTGGGTACGGGCGAAGGCCATGTATGATGCCATCGCCGATCATCGCGTCACCCATCTGTGCGGTGCGCCGGTGGTCATGGCGATCCTGATCGACGCGGCGGAGGCGGACAAGCGCCCCTTCGACCAGACAGTCACCTTCAACACCGCCGCCGCCCCGCCGCCGCAGGCCGTGCTGGCCGGCATGCGAGACGCCGGCTTCGAGGTGACGCATCTCTACGGACTGACCGAGACCTACGGCCCTGCGGTGGTCAACCAGTGGAAGGACGAATGGGACGCGCTCGACGGGCCCGCCCGCGCCGCCCAGACCGCACGCCAGGGGGTTCGCTACCCCTCGCTGGAGGACCTCGCGGTGATGGAATCCCGGACCATGGAGCGGACCCCGCCGGACGGCGAGACGATCGGCGAGGTGATGTTCCGCGGCAATATCGTCATGCGCGGCTACCTCAAGAACCCGGCCGCTTCCGCAGAAGCGTTTCGTGGCGGCTGGTTCCACTCGGGTGATCTCGGCGTCCTGCACGAGGATGGCTACATCGAACTGAAGGACCGGGCCAAGGACATCATCATCTCGGGCGGCGAGAACATCTCCTCGATCGAGGTGGAAAATGCGCTCTACTTGCATCCGGCGGTCCAGACCGCGGCGGTGGTCGCCAAGCCCGACGACAAATGGGGCGAGACGCCGCTGGCCTTCGTCGAACTCAAGCCCGGCCAGAGCGTGTCGGCCGAAGACCTGATCGCCCACTGCCGCGCGACGTTGGCGCGATTCAAATGTCCGAAGGAGATCAGGTTCGAGGAGGTGCCGAAGACCTCGACCGGCAAGATTCAGAAATACGTCCTGCGCAAGATGGTGGGCTGACGATCGCCGTGGCAGTCCGGAAGGGCTGGCCCGAAACCCCAGGGCCCTGCTCTGGCCTGTTCCAGTGAAGAAGGAGGTTCCAATGCGCCCTCTGCCATCTGTCATGTTGGCTGTAGCCGCAGCCCTTGTAGTATCCGGATCAGCATTCGCTCAAAGCAGCGAAACAGGACCGAACGCTGTCGACAGGGGAAAGGCGTTGGCCGTGCGGAATTGTTCCGGCTGCCACGCGGTCGAACTTGAAGGGGAGAGCCCGAATCCCAAGGCGCCCCCTTTCCGCACCCTGTCCGAGCGATTTCCGATCGATGCCCTGGAGGAAACCTTCATCGGGACCATCGACACCGGCCATCCCGGAATGCCTGTATTCGTCGCGACGCAGGAGCAGATCGACGACATTATCGCCTATATCGCCACCGTCATGCAGTAGCCGGGCTGGGTGCTGCCGGCGCCGGTGACACGTCCGTCGCGCGGCATCGCCAGCCGAAACTCGCGGCCAGGCTTCCTTCTGTCAGGCCATGATCAGCGCAGGCTCCCGATATAGGCGACAATGTCGCGGATTTCCTGCCTTGTCAGGCTCATATCCGGCATGACGGGATGCGGGTCCGCAAGAAACGCCTTGAGGGAGCCGCGATCCTCATCGGCCTGCTCGGCGATCGTCATGAAGGTCAGAACGTCCGCGCTTCCTGACGTTTGCTCGGGCGACACAATGTGGCATGCGGCGCACCACCGTTCGGCGATGGCCCGCCCGATTGCCGCATCTCCTTTCACCTGCGCTTCGGCCGCGCCGGGAAGAAGCAGGGGGAGAAGGAGCGTCAGCGCATATCTGTTCATGGCATTCCTCAAGAACGGTTGCTCGGCGGGCCAGCCGCTTTCCGCGCGGCCTCACGGCCCGCCCAGGGGCGGTATTCATACCAACCCGCGATGTCAGGCGTTCCGAATGGCCGTCGCGATATCCTGGATCGGATGGCCGACGAGGTCTTTTGGCAATTCACCGACGATCTTGGCCTGCAGTTTCGCGTGAAAGTGCTTGCGAAGTTCGCCCAAGGTCCTTGGATCAGCGATCAGAAACAGCCCATCGAGGGTTCCTTCGACCGCCAGCCGGTTGAGATATTCCGCGCTTGCCGCGGCGAAGCCGTCCTCGGCGGGCCGACCCCTGTCTGGATTGGCGGAATCGCTGCGGTGCCTTGCACCGGAGCCAGGATTGATCGGCGCGACGGCTGGATCGTCCAAGAGGACGAGATCGAGCCGCGTCTCCATGCCTTTGTTCCGAAAGAGTTTGAGGGTCGTGCCGTCCGCGACCGCTACGATTGTGCCATTTGGCAGGATCATCGATTCTGGCTCCAGATAAGGGCGGCCAAGCGCCGCTCCTCCCCTATCCGAACATGGCAGCCCTCATGTCGCCTTGCGCTGAGTCAAACCGTAACCGGCTATCCTGCCACGAGCTTAGCAATTCCCGATCGGCAATTGTGCGCCGTCAACGCCTGAACCCCGACCACCGCAGACAGGGACAAGCGGCGAAGCCGAAAAAATGGAAACCCGAGCGCGACCGAGCCGCGCCCAGGCCCAATGCGACTGATTCAGTTCTTGGTCTGACGAAGCCTTTCGATTTCGTCCTTCAACTGCAATTTCTTTCGCTTCATCTCCCTGAGGTCCGCATCGCTCATCGCCGGTTTTGAGATCCGTGCCGCCGAAATCTCGTGATCAAGCGCCGTATGGCGTTGTTCCAACGTTGCGAGATGAGTATCCAAGGACATGTGCGTCTCCCTTCAAGGTTTGCCACGGCGTGCCTCGAGAGCCGTGGCCTCGACTGTTCGAAAGTGGCACAATGCGTCCACACTGTCGAACGGCAAGATCGGGTCGGTATCGCCGGAATGCGCTTTTTGGTAATCCTCGGCGAAGTGCCTTGGGAGTAAGTCCTCAGGGCGCGATTCGGTTGCGTAAACGGCCGCATGAAAGGGTTGGAATGGAGGATCAGGAACAGGCGGGCCTGAGGCTGCAAGTCGCGCGCTTGCGCCAGGAGCACGCCGATTTCGACGCAGCGGTGAACGCCATGGAAGCGACCGGCTGCGATCGTTTGCAGGTGCAGCGAATGAAGAAGAAGAAGTTGACGATCAAGGACCGCTTGCAGGATCTCGAGGACCAGATCATTCCGGACATCAGCGCATGATGCCACAGGAAGGCCCCGTTCCGGTCGCGATCATCATGGGCAGCCAGTCGGATTGGGCCGTGATGAAGAACGCCGCCGACACGCTCGACGCGCTCGCCATTGGTTTTGAGGCTCGTATCGTGTCCGCCCACCGCACACCGCAGCGGCTCTACGAATTTGCCCAGGGAGCGAAGGCCGCGGGCTTCAAGGTCATCATCGCGGGCGCCGGCGGCGCCGCCCATCTTCCAGGCATGACCGCCGCCCTGACCCCCTTGCCGGTCTTCGGGGTGCCGGTTGAAAGCCGTGCTCTTTCCGGCAAGGATAGCCTGTTGTCGATCGTGCAGATGCCGGCGGGCATTCCGGTCGGGACGCTAGCGATCGGGCGGGCCGGCGCGGTCAACGCCGCCTTGCTCGCCGCCAGCGTCCTCGCCCTGTCGGACGAGGCACTGGCCGCCCGGCTCGACAACTGGCGCAAGGCGCAGACCGATTCGGTTGCGTTGGCTCCAAGGGATGCGGAATGAATTCGGCTCCGCTACCGCCGGGCTCCACCATCGGCATCATCGGCGGCGGCCAACTGGCCCGCATGCTGGCGATGGCGGCCGCCCGTCTCGGCTACCGCACAAGCGTGCTCGATCCGGATCCGGCCTGCCCGGCGGCGCAGTTGGCGAACGAGACGCTGGTCGCCGCCTATGACGACGTCGCCGCTTTGGGCAGACTGGTCGGCCGTTGCGACATCGTGACCTATGAATTCGAGAACGTGCCGGTCGAACCGCTCCGCGTCGCGGTGCAGGCCGTTCCACTGCATCCCTCCGCCGACGCGCTGGAAATCGCCCAGGATCGGGTAGTCGAAAAGGCATTTCTGAACGGCATCGGCGTCGCGACCGCGGAATGGCGGGCGATCGACAGCGTCGCGGAACTGAACCACGCGATGATCGAGCTTGGCGGTGAGGCAATCCTGAAAACGCGGCGCTTCGGCTACGACGGCAAGGGCCAGGCGACGATCCGCAAGGACGCGCCGCTTGCCAATGTCTTCGAAAGCCTCGGCGGCGTTCCGTCGATTCTGGAACGGCGCATCCCCTTTGCTTATGAATGCTCGGTCATCGGCGCGCGCGGCACCGACGGGACCATCGCGGTCTTCGATCCGGCAGAAAACGTGCATGGGCTTGGCATTCTCCAGCGCTCTACCGTGCCGGGCCAAATCACCGAGGACGTGGCGCGCGAAGCCAAGGGTATCGCGTCCCGTATTCTCCAACAGCTGCAATATGTCGGCGTCATCGGCGTCGAGTTTTTCGTCGGCGCCGACGGCGGCCTGCTCGTCAACGAGATCGCGCCCAGGGTTCACAATTCCGGCCACTGGACCGAAGCCGCCTGCGTAATCTCGCAATTCGAGCAGCACATCCGGGCTGTTGCCGGCCTGCCGCTCGGCGCGCCGGCCCGCCATTCCGACTGTGTCATGGAAAATCTGATCGGCGACGATGTGAAGCGCGCCACAAGCCTCCTCACCGAGCCGGCCGTCCTTGTCCATCTCTACGGTAAGGCGGAGGCGCGGGCCGGCCGCAAGATGGGGCACTTCACGCGGTTGACCGGCCCAGCAAACGTCTGAGCGGAAGAGCCAGTTCGCACGACGTCGAAGCAGCCGCCGCACGGCCGCCAACATTGACAAGCGCGCCCGGTGAAGCTATCTCGACCCCAATCTTTTCGGCGCGTCAGCGATGGCGCGCCGCTCATTTTGCGGCGGAGCCGGGTGATCCGATCGTCGCACCAGACGATCCGGTGATGTCATGAAGATCAAGAACTCGCTCAAGTCCCTGCGCTCGCGCCATCGCGCCAACCGCCTCGTGCGCCGCAAGGGCCGCGTCTACATCATCAACAAGGTGGCGCCGCGCTTCAAGGCGCGCCAGGGCTGATTCTAAAGGAAGCCGAGCGTCCGCTCCTTCCCCGACGATCACGAAAATTCTGATTGACGCTGCGCTGTGGAGAATTACCCTCTCCGCATGCGCAGCTTTGTCATCTCCGGTGCGATCGGCCTCGCGGTTACCGGCTTCCTCGCCCTGCCCGCGGCAGCCCAGGACGCCGCCCCGCCATTGTTCGACTTCCAGGTCGATCCTGAGGCATCCCCCGACACCGCCCCTCCCCCCGAAGATCAGCCCCCCATGGTGATCCCGCCTCCCGACGAGGAGGCGACCGACGCGCCGGAGGCCTTCGGCGGCGCCCCGACGGCCGAGAGCGAATCCACCGACGAGCCGGAGGGCCGCGCCGCTGACGAGACGCCAGCGGAAAAGCGCGATCGGTTGTTCGCGGAACTGCGCAAGGAGCCGTCGGACAGCAAGGCACGGCGGATCGCCGCCGGCATCGAAAGGCTGTGGCGCAAGAGCGGCAGTGCGACGGTCGATCTTTTGATGCTGCGCGCCGCTGAGGCGATGGCCGAGCAGAAGAACACCGCCGCTTTCGACGTACTCGATCAGGCGCTGGTCCTCGATCCGGGCTATGCCGAAGCCTGGAACCGCCGGGCGACCCTCAATTTCACCACCGGAGCTTGGGGTAAGTCGCTGGCCGACATCGAACAGACCCTTGCGCGCGAGCCGCGTCACTGGGGCGCCTTGATGGGCTTGGCGATGATTCTCGAGCGAACCGGCCGCAAGGACAAGGCGCTGGAGACCTATTTGCGGGTGCTTGCGGTCTATCCGGCCCTGAAATCGGCTCAGGACGCGGCCGGCCGGCTGTCGGAAGAACTCGTCGGGCCGGCGATCTGAGATCGCAACACCTCTGTGATTGGAAGAGGGTACAATGATGCTGTTTCAGAATTAAATTCGAAAGACGGGATCGCTCTTATGCACCGGCCGTTAGCGCTGAAAGGTTTCTTCGCTATCGTAAGCGGGTTTTCCTAACCCCATCGGACTGCTCAATGCCAACCTCTGTGGACATAATTGCTTTCGGTCTGATCTCGCTCGGCATGGTGCTGACGCCCGGTCCGAACATGATCTACCTGATTTCGCGCTCGATCTGCCAAGGTCCAAAGGCTGGCCTGATCTCTCTAGGGGGAGTGGCCCTAGGATTCGTCTTCTACATGCTGTGCGCGGCGTTCGGCGTTACCGCTCTCCTGCTGGCTGCGCCGTTTGCCTATGACGCCCTCCGCTTCGCCGGTGCAGCCTACCTGCTTTATTTGGCGTGGCAGGCGGTAAAACCCGGTGGTCATTCGGCGTTCGAGGTCAAGGACCTGCCGCGGGACACACCGTCAAAACTTTTCGGAATGGGCTTTCTGACCAATCTTCTGAACCCGAAGATAGCCCTCATGTACATGTCACTACTGCCGCAATTCATCACACAGGATCACGGCAGCATCCTCACGCAATCGCTCATCCTTGGGGTTACGCAGATTGCCGTAAGCGTCCTCGTGAATTCGATCATTGCCATTTTGGCGGGCTCGATCGCTGTCTTTCTCGCCTCACGACCGACATGGCAAGTTGTTCAGCGGTGGCTAATGGGTACGGTACTCGCAGCCCTTGCAGTTCGTATTGCAACCGAGGCCCGCCGATAGACAGCGGTCATACGAAGCTGCTCAACGAAGATAAACAGAATTCGCAATTCGGTTTCACGTTCGAGGAGAAGAGAATGATTCTCTTGGTCTCGAACACGTTGATCTTAAATCAACACTCAGCTGTACCCTGCACAGAGAAGGGTTCGGAATCACTTAGAGACTGTTTGAGAAGGGTTGGCGTTGAGGCCGATTGTGATTCACGCTTTTAATGTGGAACTCAACGAGCCGTAGCCGAATGGCTGTCGGAAGAACTCATCGGGCCGGTGATCTGAGATCGCGTTCGCGAATTGAAACTGCCCCCTGTGATTGCGTTCTGGAAAATCACGCCACGGCGGTGCTTGGCGCCGTCCGCATGTGCTAATTTCAGGTATGAAAAACTTGCATTCCCATCGCTGGCCCGGCGTTCCGCTTGCGCTCGGCGCGGCCGTGCTGTTCGGGGCGTCCGCTCCCTTCTCCAAACTGTTGCTTGGCACGGTCGATCCGTGGCTGCTGGCCGGAATTCTTTACGTGGGCGCGGGCCTCGGGCTGGCCGCGATCCATTTTGCACGACAGGCGATCGGACTGCCGCGAGTCGAAGCTCCTTTACGCAAAGCCGATCTGCCATGGCTGGCCGCTGTCGTCGTCATCGGCGGTGGCGTGGGGCCTATTCTACTGATGTTCGGCCTTTCCCTGACGTCCGCTGCGTCCGGCTCCCTCCTCCTCAATCTCGAAGGTCTGGCGACGATGGCTATCGCCTGGCTGGTCTTTCGGGAAAATGTCGACCGGCGCCTGCTGCTCGGCGCCTTCGCCATTCTGGCCGGGGCAGTCTTGCTGACATGGAACGGCCAGAGCCTACAACTCGATACGGGCGCGCTGCTGATTGCCGGGGCGTGCCTCGCATGGGGTGTCGACAATAACCTGACCCGCAAACTCTCGTCCGCCGATCCAGCTCAGATCGCCATGATCAAGGGCCTCGTTGCGGGCTTCGTCAATCTGGCTCTGGCTTTCGGGCTCGGCGCGGCGCTGCCTTCGCCCGGCTATGTCGCGGCTGGCGCTATCGTCGGCTTTTTCGGCGTCGGGGTCAGCCTCGTGATGTTCATGCTCGGACTTCGCCACTTGGGAACGGCTCGAACCGGGGCTGATTTCTCGCTCGCGCCCTTCATCGGAGCCGCTCTGGCCATCATCCTGCTGGGCGAGGGGATCTCCGCTCAATTCGCCATCGCGGGAGCGCTGATGACTCTTGGTCTATGGCTGCATCTGAACGAGCGTCATGATCACGAGCATGCCCACGAGGTTCTGGAACACGATCACGCCCATACGCATGATCCGCACCATGGTCATGATCATGACGGGCCGGTGAGCGAGCCCCATTCGCACTGGCATCGGCACGCGCCCATGCGGCACGAACATCCGCACTTTCCCGACCTGCACCACCGGCACGGTCACGGCTAAAATGGGCGCCGGGGGAAACAGATTGCCGTTGCTGTTACGGTTTGGTTGCGCCGATGCTTGTCAAGCTCACACGGCCGACAGCCCGTCCGAGCCGATATAGGCGATGCGCAGCATGTTGGTCGCGCCGGGCGTCCGGAGCGGCACACCGGCGGTGACGATCAAGCGCTGGCCCGCCCGGGCATAGCGATGCTCCACGGCGATGCGGCAGGCACGATCGACCATGTCGTCGAGATCCTGAGCATCTTCCGTCACCGCGCAGTGCAGACCCCAGACGAGCGACAGCCGCCGCGCCGTCTCGACCACGGGCGACAGCGCCAGAATCGGGATGTTCGGCCGCTCGCGCGCCGTCCTGAGCCCGGTCGTCCCGGTCGCCGTATAGGTGACGATGACCGCCACCCCCAGCGTTTCGGCCATCTGCCGTGCCGCCAGCGACACCGCGTCGGCGCCGGTGGCTTCCGGTGCCGGGCGCTGGGCGAAGATGATGCCCGGATAGAGCGGATCCTTTTCCACCTGCACGGCGATCCGGTCCATGGTCGCGACCGCTTCGACCGGATATTGACCGGCGGCCGATTCGGCTGAGAGCATGACGGCGTCCGCGCCTTCGTAGACAGCCGTCGAAACGTCGGAGACTTCGGCTCGGGTCGGAACCGGTGCCGAAATCATCGATTCCAGCATCTGGGTCGCCACGACGACCGGCTTGCCTGCCTTGCGGGCGGCGCGGGTGATGCGCTTCTGGATGCCGGGAACCGCTTCGAGCGGCATCTCGACGCCCAGATCGCCACGCGCGACCATGATCCCGTCGGAAAGATCGATGATCTCGTCGAGACGCTCGACCGCCTGGGGCTTCTCGATCTTGGACATCAGGAACGCCCGGCCGCGCGAGATCTTGCGCGCCTCGGCAAGATCGTCCGGCCGCTGGATGAAGGACAGCCCGACCCAGTCGACGTTTTCCGCCAGCACGGCGTCGAGATCGCGCCGGTCCTTGTCGGTCAAAGCGCCGGTGGCGAGCGTCGTGTCGGGCAGGCTGACGCCCTTGCGGTCGGAGATCTTGTTGCCGGCGACGACGCGGCATTTGATGCGGTGCTTGTCCGTCTCCGTGCAGACCAGCTGCAACCGTCCGTCATCGATCAGCAGCCGATGGCCGACTTCAACCGCTTCGAGGATTTCGGGATGGGGCAGGAAGACGCGGGTCGAATCACCCGGCTCGGAATTGTCGTCGAGGGTGAAATCCTGGCCGACCGTGAGCTCGGCCTTGCCTCCGATAAATTGCGCGACACGCAATTTCGGTCCCTGCAGATCGGCGAGAATCCCGATCGGAAGCCCGACATCGGTTTCGACCTTGCGGATGCGCCGGACCAGCTCACGCATCAAATCGTGGTCGGCATGGCTCATATTGATTCGGAAGGCGTCGGCACCGGCTTCGTGAAGCTTGCGAATCATCTCTTCCGATGACGACGCGGGGCCGAGAGTTGCGAGGATCTTGACCCTGCGATTGCGTCTCATTGTTTCCCCGTACCTTCGCGCGGCGCCTCGGTCAGTTGAACCATCCAACTGGCCTGCTCGCCCGTGTCATACTCCCGGAAGCCCATTTTTTGATAGCCCCGTTTGAAACAGTCGGTCACGCCCGCGATCTTGAACTCGTTCTCGGCGATGCAAAGGTCGACCGAGCCGGCCCATCGCCCCTGCCCCTCTGCGTCCTCGGCATAGACGTAGTAATACCGCGACGACAGTGGTCCCTCGATGATCGTCTTGCAGGTGGTTGCCGGAATGCGCCACCAGCCCTCCGTGGTCCAGCCCGCGTCGGCGCGATAGCCGATGGCAACGCCCACCAGAGACTGGGTGCCGTTGCATACGCGGAACGCCGCTTGCGCGGCGCCCGCGACGATTGGAGCTGATGCCAGGAAAAACCCGGCGGCGAACAGGCACAGCATGGCCGCGCTCCGCAGCCGGCGCAGGGATCTTGATATCATCGTGCCATCCTCGAAACAGGCGGTTGTTCTCATGATTTCAGTCTTGGCATAGCGGCCGAACCTGTCAACGAGGTGGACCCGGCGATCCGGCTAGCTTACACGGGCGCCCTTGCCAGTAGACTATCCCGGCGTGGCTTTCGAGCCCCGTGCGGTGCGAGACCATCATCTTCGATGCCGCAGCCTTGATGCCGGTTCGGTTCGGCTCGATATGTCGACGGGGGCCGAAGGCGCCACCCAACGTGAGGAGTAGCGAAACATGGACGAAATCAGCGCAAGGCAGCGTCTGGAATATGAAGCGGCGGCGTTTCGCCGGTTGCGGGATCATTTCCAGCAACGGACGGACGTCCAGAACATCGACCTGATGAACCTCGCCGGTTTTTGCCGCAACTGTCTGTCCAACTGGTATCGCGAGGCAGCCGAAGCAGACGGTGTGGCGATCAGCAAAGACGAAGCCCGGGAGATCGTCTACGGCATGCCTTACGAGCAGTGGCGCTCGCAACATCAGACCGAGGTCGGCCCGGCCGCGCAACAGCATTTCGAGAAAGTTCGGCCGCGCGACTGACGGAAGCGCGATACCGTCTGATACCGCCCCATTCACCCATTCAACGAATCACCGAGGTCTGCTAGGTGCGGCGGACTCATCCCATGAATGCGCCTTACGGAGACGGAAACATGTCCGACGTGAATGGTGTCGCCCAGGATCAACTGCGCTCCTTCGTCGAGCGGATCGAGCGACTCGAGGAAGAAAAAAAGACGATCAGCGACGACATCAAGGATGTCTACGCCGAGGCCAAGGGCAACGGCTTCGATACCAAGGTGCTGCGTCGGGTTGTCTCGCTGCGCAAGCAGGATCAGAACGAACGCCAGGAGCAGGAGGCCATCCTCGACCTTTATCTGCAGGCGCTCGGCATGGCAGCGGATCTGCCGAAAGACTGATGTCGACCAGCGCCTTGTTCGGCCTCAATTACAAAAAGCCCGCCGGATACGATCCGGCGGGCTTTTTGCGATGCCTTGATGGCTTATACCAACCTGCGGCGATAGGAACCCATTCGACCGGGACGGTCGCCGATGCATGGCAAGGAACGGGACGACGCGCGATGCGGCGCATCGGGCGAGGCACGTGACGAAGCCAGGCGCGGCGAGCGCCCGGCCTTCGGTGGGCTGAACGGGCTTGCCGGACGGCGTCGCACCGCTTGCCCGATGCGCCGCATCGAACTGCGCGTCGGTCCTGGCCGGACAAGCCCGTTCAGCACCATCGAATAGGTCCCTATCGCCAGGTCGGTATCACGACGCGACCTAGAAGCGGGTCGGCTGACCTTTGCCTAGCGGGCGGTGGCGCGGCGACGCTTGTGGCCGAGACCCATCTGCTTGGCCAGACGCGAGCGGGCCGCAGCATAATTCGGCGCGACCATCGGATAGTCAGGCGCAAGATCCCATTTCTCGCGATACTCTTCCGGCGAGAGACTGTAGTGAGTCATCAGATGACGCTTCAGCGACTTGAATTTTTTGCCGTCCTCGAGACAGATGATGTAATCGTCCGTCACCGACTTCTTCACCGGGACGGCCGGCTTCGGCTTCTCTGCCTGAACAGCCTGAGGAGCGTTCGTAGTGCTGCCAAGCGCCCCATACACATCCGAGATTAAGCCCGGCAGCTCCGACACCGGAAGCGAGTTGTTGCTGACATAGGCGGCGACCACTTCGGCCGTCAATTCCATCAGCATTTCGTTGTTTTCGATGTTTGCGATCTGGTCCATGTTTTGCCCCATTGTGCTCAGTAGCCCGCCGGTCAAGCCACAGCGGAATGTCTATGTTCCGATATCGTTCGTAAAACAGATAATTGAACGGTGGCGCTGCTTTATCCGACCTTGCCACTCACATCCATGTATTTATAGGCATATACTTAATGTCAATATGCTTGGTTACAACCCCAAGATTTTTGTCCGATTTTGACGAACGTAAACAGCTGAAATCAACAAGGACGAGGGGGATCATTACAACGGCGTAAGGATTGACAAGGTTCGGAGGGAGCAAAGAAATTCTTGCAACCTACCCGTGAGAAACTTCGCTATGACAGATATGGAAGCCGATCGGGCCCTCCGGCGACGCCTGGTAGCCCCCTAATTGTCAGCCGGCCATTGCGGCACGCCCTGTTAAGCAAACAGATATTCGAACCAACGCCGCGCGTGGCGCATGCTTTTCTGGTCGTACGCGGGCTTTCGCAAGTACGGCTCCGCGCACCAGAGCATCAGACGGTCACGAAGAACGCGCCCGGCTGAATTGACCCGGTCGAGTGTCGATATCGCCGGACCGCCCAGGTTTCTTGACCGGATAACCGTGCGGTTACTGCTTGAGCTTGACCAGTGGCAGGAAATTCACGGCGGAGCCGGAAAAGCGATCGGTCTTGCCTGTCGCGGTGGAGGGCGTGAAGCCGGCCGCGAATAGCGTCCGTGGCAGATCACCGACGAGCCGGCCGGTATCGGGATTGCTCGTCGCCATCTGTTCGGCTCGACGATTGGGATCGGACACGAGCGAAGCGATTTCGATCCGCGAGTTGATCGCCTGCTGCGGGTCGACCCGCGTCGACTTCGCGGTCGGCTTCGCCGCAACCCGCATCACCCGATCACCCTTGCCGTCGCCAGAGGTGTTGACGTCTCGCGAGGTCGTCATCGCCTTCGGCCGGGAGCGAGCCGGAGGCGTCGGCGTCACCGCCGCGACTTTCATCATCGCCGCAGGCTGCGCCGTCTTCGGCTCGATCACCGGCCGCGCCACAGGCATCGCCGCCGCGACGACGCTCTCGATCGCTTGCCGCGTCGCTGCGGAAGGAGCTTTGTCGGTCTTTAACAAATCGTCGAACACCGGCCGGTCGCGCGGCGTCGGCACGACATAGGCCAGTTGACCGCTGGCCGCCGTCTCCGCCGCTTGTGCCTCGAGAGCCGCGACCAGGGTGGAAACTGAATCTGACGGCGCCGCGTCAGCCGGCGAGGCGGGCGCCTCCGAGCCGGCTGTCAGCGTTTGCGCGGTGGCGCGCACGGGTGCCCAGGTCGGGACCGGAATTCGCGCCGCATCGAGAGAGGCGACGACGGTCGGCTCTTCCGGTGAGACCGCCTTCGTCGGGGATCCGGTATCAAAGCGATCGCCGACCGGCATGGTGACGCCACCGGGCAGCGATGGCCGGGACTGCGGAACGGCGGAAGCCAACGCGACCGCCGGGGCGGGAGCCGCGCGGCTCGGAGCGGCGCGGCTCGGTGCCGCCACCGCTTCCGCATCGTCTTCCGCTTCGTCGCTGCCGCCACCGAACAGCATGGCCAGCAGCGTCTTGCCGCCGCCGGAGGAGCCGGAGCTGGCGTTGGCGACCTGGATTTCTGAGGCCCCGCGGCGCTGCTTGTACGACGCCAGCGCCTGCTGGTAGCCGGGCAGCGGCTTGCCGTCCGACGGAACGTGAACGGTGTTGCCGTTCGGAAAAACCGCCAGCAGTTGTTTGCGGCTCATGCGCGGCCAGTGCCGGGCGTTGCCAACGTCGAAATGCACGAACGGCGAACCGGATCGAGGGTAGTAACCGACGCCGCCGACCTGCATCTTCAGGCCGATCTCACGCATCCTCGCCAGCGGAACGTCGGGAATTTGAAAGTCGAGCGCCTTGCCAAGCGTGTGCTGACTCTTCTTGGCGACGCCTGAGGACCGTGAGCGCAGTAGCGAGTTGGTGCCGGGCGATCGATAGCCGGAGATCACGTTGATGTTGGCGCGCGAGCCGGACTGGCGATACGCCTCCCAGATCACGTCCATCAAGCGGGGATCCATGTTCGTCGGCTCGGACTTGCGCCAATCCCGGAGAAACCAGTTGATCTTCTTTAGTTCGGAACGGTCGTAGCGACCATTGCGCTTATAGGCGAAGCTCGCTTTTTCCTTGGTATGGAGATTGTAGAATTTGAGAACCCTGGTTTCCGCCTGCGCCGCGGTGACCGTGCTGACGGCCAGAAGGGACAAAGCTGCGAACGTCGCGATGCGCCAGGCCCTGCGGCCGACACGAGCGGTATGTCCGAACATGCGGTCTTCCCCTCAATGATGGCGTCCGTCCCCGTAAAAAATCCCCCGGGGCTGGCACCGTCTTAGAAACTGTTTCCACGCTCGTCTAGTTTTGCTCAAACTGCGGCATGAAAATGACAGTCATGGAACTTTCTATGGATTTTGAGGGGAAAGCGTTAAGCTTGGATTAAGTTTAACTTGCCCGCCCAAGGACGGGCCGCGGGTTTGCGCCGCTAAACTCGGCGGCGACCGGATGACGCAGAGACATCAGTCTACCGCGATATTATAGGCACGCAGCTTTCGGTAGAGCGTCGAGCGCCCGATGCCGAGCCGCCGCGCGATCTCGCTCATCCTGCCCCCGTATTGAGCCATGGCGAGCCGGATCAGGTCTGCCTCCACGTCCTCCATACGGCGGATTTGTCCGTTCGCGTCGCGAAGCGGGAAAGCCGGGGCGTCGCGCCGCCGTTCGTTACCGCTCCAGGGTCTCTCCATCGGTTCAGATGCCGGCGGTTCCTGATGGTCCGTGCCGGGGTCCTCGGACCAAGCCGGCTTCGCCGGATCGGCAGCGAGAAGCGCCGCGATCTGCGGAAAGTCGACCGTGAGGAGGGTCTCGTTGTCGCTCAACACCACGGCGCGATGGATGGTATTCTCCAACTGGCGGATATTGCCCGGCCAGTCGTAGCGGCACAGAACCGCGATGGCCTCCTCGGACAGACGGCGGACCCGGGTGCCGCGCTCTAGACCGACGAAGTGCGCGACGAAGCCACGAGTCAGCGCGGAAATTTCGCCGCGACGCTCGCGCAGCGGCGGGACGCGAAGTTCGAATGCGTTGAGGCGATAGTAAAGATCCTCGCGAAACCGCCCCGCAGCAACCGCTGCCGCGAGATCGCGATTGGTCGCGGAGATGATCCTGACATCTGTCTTTGTCGGCGTCTTGCTTCCGACCGGGTCGATCTCGCCGTCTTGCAGCACCCTCAAGAGCTTGACCTGGGCACTGGCGGACAATTCACCGACCTCGTCCAGAAATAGCGTTCCTCCGTCGGCCTCGATGAATTTGCCCTCATGGCGCGCGGTCGCGTCGGTGAATGCGCCCTTGGCATGGCCGAACAGGATGCTTTCGACGAGATCGGTGGGCATTGCGCCGCAATTGACGGGAACGAAGGCAGCCTTGGCGCGGTCCCCATGCGCCTGGATGGCGCGGGCAAGCCATTCCTTGCCGACGCCGGTCTCGCCTTCGATCAGGACCGGTATATTGGACGCTGCGGCTTTTGCTGCGCTCGCGAGCACGGGACGCAGCGCCGCGGATGCGGCTGAGCCGTCGAGGCTCGGCGCCGCGGCGGTCACGGCAGTATCTGTCTGGCCATGTCGCCGGGTCGCGGCGCGCATCCGCAATGCGTTGTCGAGAGCGGCCCGCAGCTTTTCCGGCGAGACCGGTTTAACGACGAAGTCGAAGGCGCCGGCACGCATCGCCTCAACCACGGTGTCGACCGATCCCTTGGCGGTCTGGACGATGACCGGAATATCGATCCCCCGGCGCCGCATCTCGGCCATCACCTCGATGCCGCTCATGTCCGGCATCATCAGATCGAGGACGATCGCGCCGATCTGCCCTGCCTCACCGTTTGCCAGTGCATCGAGGGCCGCGCGGCCGCCGCCGCACGACACCGGCCGCAGTCCCGCACGCGCCACTTGAGCATCGAGCAGGCGTCGCTGTATGGGATCATCGTCGACGATGAGTACGGATTGGGTCATGTCGGCCTCCGGTCTCGTCTTGTCGCGAGAATGACCCAATCTGACACGCGCCGCTAAAATTCGACTGAACAAGCAAGGCTAACGATGCGCTGTTGATTTCAGTCTGATTTGAACGACATGGCAGCTACCAGCCCTCCCCGTCGCCCAGCCCTACCCTTCGCCAACGAGATCGATGTTCATGACCCAAAGCTTTTCCCCGACCCGCTCGGCAACCGAAGCAGCTGCCGCAGACGCTGGCGCACTGCCGGAGTGGAATTTGGCCGATCTCTATCCGGCGATGGATAGCGACGAACTCAAGAGCGATCTGGAAAAGGCACGAGACAAGGCCGAGACCTTCCAGAGCCGCTGGCGCGGCCGGCTTGCCAAGGCCGCTCGCGGAGAGGGCGAGGGCCTGGCCGCGGCGGTCGTCGAATTCGAGACGCTGGAAGAACTGCTAGGCCGGATCATCTCCTATGCCGGGCTGGTCTATTCCGGCGACACGTCGGACCCGGCGCGAGCGAAGTTCTACGGCGATATCCAGTCGAGCGTCACCGACATTTCCTCGCGACTCCTGTTTTTCCCGTTGGAGCTCAACCGTATCGCTGATGCCGAGATGGATGCGACCATGGAGCGGGACCCCGCCCTGGCGCATTATCGCCCCTGGATCGTCGACCTGCGGAAGGACAAGCCGTTCCAGCTCGAGGATCGCGTCGAGGAATTGTTTCACGAAAAGGCGATCACCGGCCGCGGCGCCTGGAATCGTCTCTACGACGAGACGCTGACCTCGCTGCGCTTCACCGTCGACGGCGACGATCTGGCACTCGAAGCCACCTTGAATCTTTTGCAGGACCCCGAGCGCGAGAAGCGGCGCAAGGCGGCGAGCGCCCTTGCCAATGTCTTCAGCGAGAATTTGCGCGTCTTCACCCTGATCACCAATACCCTCTCCAAGGACAAGGAGATCTCCGATCGCTGGCGAGGATTCGAGGATGTCGCCGACTCGCGCCATCTCGCCAACCGGGTCGAGCGCGAGGTTGTGGACGCGCTGTCGGAGGCCGTGAGCGAGGCCTATCCGGCGATTTCTCATCGCTACTACGCCATGAAGGCGAAATGGCTGGGACTGGACGTTCTGGAATATTGGGACCGCAACGCCCCCCTGCCCGATTCCACCCGCCGCGACATCTCATGGGATGAAGCACGCCAGACGGTACTCTCGGCCTATTCCGGCTTTGCCCCGGAGATGGCGACGATCGCCGACCGCTTCTTTGCCAATGACTGGATCGACGCAGCAAACCGCCCCGGCAAATCGCCGGGCGCCTTCGCGCATCCGACGGTGCCGAGCGTCCACCCCTATGTGCTGCTGAATTACATGGGCAAGCCGCGCGACGTCATGACGCTGGCCCATGAACTGGGCCACGGCGTCCACCAGGTACTCGCCGGCCGGCAGGGCGCGCTGATGGCGGCAACGCCGCTGACCCTGGCCGAGACCGCCTCGGTGTTCGGCGAGATGCTGACCTTCCGCTCACTGCTGGAACAGGCCAAGACCAAGGCCGAGCGCAAGACGCTGCTGGCCTCCAAGGTCGAGGACATGATCAACACGGTGGTCCGGCAGATCGCCTTCTATCAGTTCGAGCGGGCACTGCACGAAGAGCGTCGGCAGGGCGAACTGACGACCGAGCGGATCGGCGAAATCTGGCTGGAGGTCCAGACCCGCAGCCTCGGCCCGGCGCTGCGCCTCGGCGATGGCTACGACACCTACTGGACTTATGTCCCGCACTTCATCCACTCGCCCTTCTACGTCTATGCCTATGCGTTCGGCGACTGTCTGGTGAACTCGCTCTACGCAGTCTACCGCAATTCCGAGACGGGTTTTCAGGAGAAGTATTTCGAGATGCTGAAGGCCGGCGGCACCAAGCACCATTCCGAGCTTTTGAAGCCCTTCGGCCTCGACGCCTCCGATCCCGCATTCTGGTCGAAGGGTCTGGCGATGATTTCCGGCTTCATCGACGAATTGGAGGCGATGGACGATTGACCGGGGCGGCCAATTAGTCGCTTCCTCATTCCAGGGCATCGCCCCAGTCGAGGCGGCGGGCGGTGCGGAACATTTCGCCCTCGCGCTTGGTGACGAGCCGCTCCCGCAACTGCCCGTCGGACGTGCAGAGTTTCAACTGCACCTTGCCGCTGCCGCTTCGGGGCGAGGCCAGGACGCGGGCGATCAATGGCACGGCCGGTCGGCGGGCGACCGCCAGATAGGCGAATTTCTCGTCCTCGTAGGGAACTGTCCCGCGCTTGGCGAGACGGTGAGTGCGCGAGCGGGCGACCCGTTGAGCGAAATGGCACCAGTCGGGCGCGGCGACAGGACAGACTTTGGCATGCGGACACGGCGCCAACAGTTGCGCGCCCCCGGCCAGCAGCTGTTCGCGCGCGGCGAGGACGCGTTGCCAGCCAGCCGGTGTGCCGGGTTCGACAATCACTAGGACATCGCGCGTGAACCGCCACAGCCGCGAGACGACCGGCCCCCGAGCCTCGGGCGCCAATTCGTCCAGGACATAGGCGAGCGTCACCAGATCAGCCGGCGCGCACTCCGCCAGATTCGCTGTCGCATCGCCGCGCACCCAGCGCGTCGCCACCGCCAATCCCTCTTCCGCGAGCGCCTGGCCAACGGCGAGCGCAGGCGCGCTCGCCTCCACCAGCGTCGCCTCGCGCAAGCTTTCGAAGGCATCGCTGGCGGCCCAAAGCGCCGTGCCCGGCCCGGCGCCGATATCGAGAAGCGTGTCTGGCGCGAAATCCGGACGCCGCAGCGTGATCTGCTCCAGGCTGGCCCGGATGGCGGCGAAGGTCGCCGGCATGCGGGCGGCGAGATAGGCGAGCACCGCCGGCTCGCCATCGAGGTGCTGACGCCCGTCGCGGATCTCAGCGCGGTAGCGCCCCGACAGCCGTTCGCCCCCGCTCCGCAGATCATCGATCGCATGGCGGTCGAGCCGTGCGTCGAGCGCCTGTCTCAACGCGGCAGGAAGTTGCATCGTACGACCTGTCGCAATTGTGATCTCGAAGGTCTCGCAGCCGTGTCGACAACGGCCGTCTCGCCCCTTCGATCATGCCGCCCGATCATTGCGCTCTCTCACCCTGCTCTTCCATTCGTCGTCGAACTGCTCTAGCGGCTTCGCGCAACGTTCCGGCGCAACAATCATCGAAAGGGATCCCGCATGGCCAAGAAGAACCACCCGATCCACGCCAAGATCACCGGCCCGGTCGTGATGATCGGTTTCGGCTCGATCGGCAAGGGCACCCTGCCGCTGATCGAACGCCATTTCGACTACGACAAGAGCCGAATGACGGTCATCGATCCGAACGATGCCGACAAGCATCTTCTCGACGAACGCGGCATCCGCTTCGTCAACGAGGCGGTGACCCGCAAAAACTACCGGGATCTGTTGACACCGCTGCTCACCGAGGGCGACGGCCAGGGCTTTTGCGTCAATTTGTCGGTCGATACCGGGTCGCTCGACCTGATCAAGCTCTGCCGGGAACTCGGCGTGCTCTACATCGACACCGTGGTCGAGCCGTGGCTCGGCTTTTACTTCGACGAGTCTCTCTCCAACGCCGATCGCACCAACTATGCCCTGCGCGAGACCGTCCGTAAGGAAAAGCGCAAGAATCCGGGCGGGACAACCGCCGTCTCCTGCTGCGGTGCCAATCCGGGCATGGTCTCCTGGTTCGTCAAACAGGCCCTGGTCGACGTTGCCCGCGAGGTCGGCCTCGATTTCGAGGAGCCGGCGCAGGACGACCGCGACGGCTGGGCCAAGCTGATGAAGAAGGCCGGCGTCAAAGGCATCCACATCGCCGAGCGCGACACCCAGCTCGCCAAGGCGCCGAAGCCGATGAACGTGTTCTGGAACACCTGGTCGGTCGAGGGTTTCCTGTCGGAAGGCATGCAGCCCGCGGAGCTTGGCTGGGGCACCCATGAGAAGTGGATGCCGAAGAACGCCAACAAGCACAAGAAGGGCCACCAGTCGGCCATCTACCTGGAACAGCCGGGCGCCAATACGCGCGTGCGGACCTGGTGCCCGACGCCGGGCGCGCAATACGGTTTCCTCGTCACCCACAACGAGTCCGTTTCGATCGCGGACTTCTTCACCCATCGCAACCGCGACGACGAAGTGACCTACCGGCCGACCTGCCACTACGCCTATCACCCCTGCAACGACGCGGTATTGTCGCTGCATGAGCTGTTCGGCGCGGCTGGCAAGATTCAGCCGGAGCATCATGTCCTCGACGAAAGCGAGTTGACCGACGGCATCGACGAACTCGGCGTCTTGCTCTACGGCCACGACAAGAACGCTTATTGGTATGGCTCGCAGCTGTCGCTGGAGGAAACCCGCAAGCTCGCGCCCTACCAGAATGCCACCGGCCTGCAGGTAACCTCGGCTGTCCTGGCGGGCATGGTCTGGGCGCTGGAAAATCCCGAAGCCGGCATCGTCGAGACCGACGAAATGGACTACAAGCGCTGCCTTGAGGTGCAGTCTCCCTATCTCGGCCCGGTCAAGGGATATTACACCGACTGGACGCCGTTGACGGATCGTCCGGGCCTCTTCCCCGAAGACCTTGACGAAAAAGACCCTTGGCAGTTCCGGAACATCCTCGTTCGCTGAGCATTTAACGTCCGGTTGCGCTAATGCGTATCGACCGGCGATGCGGCGTCGGGACGTATGACGCCTACAATTTGAGGGATCGGGCTTGGATCCGGTCCCTCCCGGAGCAAAGCATGGCTGATACCGACGCGAAGCGCGCGGTCGTCGAAGAGGTGATGGAAGCGGTGATGGCGGGAGCGGGCGGGACGATCGCCCGGCATTTCGCTCCCGGCGCCAAAGTGTCCCAGCGTAGCAACGCGGAACAGTCTGACATGCCCTGGTTCGGGCGGATGGAGGGCGAATTCGAGCTTCAGGGCGAGGAACAGGCGCGGGCGTTCTTCGACGAGATGTTCAAGCGCACCACCTATCTCTCCTACGAGTTGCGCGGTCTGGTGTGCGAGATGGACGAAGCGGCCAGCCGATGCGACTGGTCACGCCGGGATGATAAGACCGGGACGCTGATCACCGGGACGACCATGTATTGGTTCACCTTCACCAGCGACAACCGCATACGGTCGATCGAGACGATCGGTTCGATTCATTCCGTCATCCCGTCCCGCAAGGCCGAACCCGTCGGCTAAAGCGACGGCAAAGCACGTTACGCTACTAGATTGGCTCGGCCTCTACCCAGGCCCAGGCAGCCGCCTCCCGCTCCGCCGGAAACGTTCGCATGTCGACCTCGAACAGCGGATTCATCGTCGAAATCATCTTGGACATCCATCCGGGCGCGCCAATGATGGCGTAGCGCTCCACCTTCCGCATGGCCGCGAGCTTCATGGGGATCAGACCGCTCTGCATGAGGATGGCCGGATCGAAGCCGCCCAGATGCTTGATGCGACCGAGCAGGCGGACTTTGTCATGACGGTCGAACAAGGCGTTGATCTCAGCGAGTACGGTCGGGAACTCCGATTCCGAGATCACGCCGTCGACCTCGAAAGCGAGAACGTCGTCCCGCGATGTCGGCAGGAACCGCACCGCCGGAGTATCGGCCTTCGGCGTCGCCGGAAGCTCGGCGGCCCATTTCAGCGCCTCCTCAACCTGCGTCGAAGCAAAGCTTTTCATTTCAAAGTTCGGGAACAGCGGACCGAGGAAGCCGGCCACCGCACGCGGCCATTCCTTGTCCGAGACCAAGGCGCCCCGCCTGAATTGGCGGATATGAGACAAAAATTCGAGATCGGCTTTCATCCCCTCGAGCAGAGCGTCGGCATCCATGTCCGAAAGGTCTGTGAAGTCGACGCACAGGCTGATGGCGCCATGCTTGGCTAGCATCGTCTCCAGCAGTTCCTTGTAGCGCTTGATATCCTCCCCGGTGATCTTGCCGCTCAGCCGGAAGGCCAGGACGTGGTCGGGAGCGACCAGTTGCGCGAACATCGTGATTTCCTTTCCTGCCTCTCAGTGAACCGAAAGATGCCACCTGTCATGAGACCAGACCTTGATCGAGAGCAAACCATCTAAAATGCGATAGACTTTTAATCGACGCGTGGACTAGGCTTGCCCGACTGATTTGGTGGCTTGCCCCGTCGGGGTTCGGTTCGGCGCTTGATTCTCGGCCTGGAGGGTGCCGCGCCTAAATTTGGGGTTCTTCTGATGCGTCGTCTCGCTGTTTCGCTCCTGCTCGCGACTTTTGCTCTCAGCGCCTGCCAGACCGAGCAGCGGGCCCAAGTGTTGCCGGCTCAGCCGCAGGGAATCGAGGGGCGCTGGGCCTCGATCGGCGGCCCGGTCGCCTATACGGCAACATTCCAGAATGGCCGTTTCACGTCGGTCGAGCGGGCGACCAACGGTCTCCTGGCCTCGGGCAACTATACCGATCTCGGCCCCGGCCAAGTGAATCTGCTCTACACCTCGACCACGCGCAAGCAGCAGGTTTCGGCCAACTGTAATCAGGTCGACGCGAATCGCCTTTCCTGCGCGACGTCCAGCGGCAACCGCTTCGACCTCGCCCGCGCCTGAGGAATTTTGTCGCAGTCGTCGGCGGCCTCGCTGCGCTTCACCCTCCGGCAAAATTTCCTATATCCCGGCATTAACCGACGGTCTCCGACCCGCCGGACTGACATTCGGGCCGTTTACCGGGTCATACGGTCGCGGCGAAATGCGGTTGGTCCGGCGACGAGCCAAGTGAGACTGTGCCCCCCGCGAGACTGTGCAAGGACGCGACGATGACTGCCCTGACCAAGACGATCGCCGAGCGGGCGATCGGCCCCCTTCCCGCGGGCCATCCCCCGGTCAAACAGCCGAAGGTCGGCGTTCTCCTGGTCAATCTCGGCACGCCCGACGGCACCGATTTCAAACCGATGCGGCGCTATCTGAAAGAGTTCCTCTCCGACAAGCGGGTCATCGAGTGGCCGCGCGCCGCCTGGTATCCGATCCTCTACGGCATCGTGCTCAACACGCGGCCGAAGAAATCCGGCGCCGCCTATGCCCAGATCTGGAACAAGGAGCGCAACGAATCGCCGCTGCGGACCTTTACGCGGGCCCAGGGCGAGAAACTGGCGGCGCGCATGGCCGGCGACGCCTCGGTCGTCGTCGACTGGGCGATGCGCTACGGCCAGCCGTCGATCGCCGAGCGCACTGATGCCCTTATGGACCAAGGCTGCGAGCGCATCCTGGTCTATCCGCTCTACCCGCAATACGCCGCCTCGACGACGGCAACGGTGAACGACAAATTCTTCCAGCACATGATGGGTAAGCGCTGGATGCCGGCCGTGCGCACGGTGCCAGCCTATCACGACGAGCCAGTCTATATCGACGCGCTCGCCCGCTCGATCGAAACCCATCTCGCCGGTCTCGATTTCGAGCCGGAACGCGTGATCACCTCCTATCACGGCATTCCGCAGAGCTATTTCCGCAAGGGCGATCCCTATCACTGCCACTGCCAGAAGACCTCGCGGCTACTGGAGGAGCGGCTCGGCTGGCAGCCCGGCCGGCTGATGACCACTTTCCAGTCCCGCTTCGGGCCGGAGGAATGGCTGCAGCCCTATACCGACAAGACCGTCGAGGCATTGGCCAAGGAGGGGATCAAGCGCATCGCGGTGCTCAATCCGGGCTTTGTCTCCGACTGCCTTGAGACGTTGGAGGAGATTGCTGGCGAGGCCGGCGAGATCTTCCACGAGGCCGGCGGCGAGAAATTCAGCCACATCCCCTGCCTCAACGATTCCGAACCGGGCATGGACGTCATCGAGGCGATGGTGCGGCGGGAGCTGAGGGGCTGGCTCGACTGAGCCCGATTGGCCGCATGGGCGGAAGATCGCTTGCGTCGCGAACCGCCTGACGCGATAGTCGCACACCGGTCGGTGATACGGGTCCGCGCCGAGCGACGCCGTCCCGAGCGGGTGGAGGTGACATGCTCTCGGGCTCTGGAATTTTCGTCCTCGTTCTTCTGTTCTTCGCGATCGTCGTCCTGTTTTCGACGGTCAAGACGGTACCGCAGGGCTACAACTACACGGTCGAGAAATTCGGCCGTTACACCCGCACCCTGACGCCGGGCCTCAACATCATCCTGCCGTTCATCGAGCGTGTCGGACGCAAGCTCAATATGATGGAGCAGGTGCTGGACGTGCCGACCCAGGAGGTCATCACCCGCGACAACGCCTCGGTCGCGGCAGACGGCGTCGCCTTCTATCAGGTGCTCGACGCGGCGGCCGCCGCTTACGAGGTCTCCGGGCTGGAAAACGCCATTCTCAATCTCGTCATGACCAATCTGCGCTCGGTCATGGGCTCGATGGACCTCGACGATCTTCTGTCGAACCGCGACGCGATTTCGGAAAAAATCCTGCGCGTTGTCGATCAGGCGGCCAGCAGCTGGGGGATCAAGATCACCCGCATCGAGATCAAGGACATCAACCCGCCCAAGAACCTCGTCGATTCCATGGCGCGGCAGATGATGGCCGAGCGCGAGAAGCGCGCCGAAATCCTGGAAGCCGAAGGTTCGCGCAATGCCGCGATCCTGAGGGCCGAGGGCGAAAAACAGTCGCAGATCCTGCAGGCCGAGGGCAAGCGCGAGGCGGCCTGGCGCGAAGCCGAGGCGCGCGAGCGGCTGGCCGAGGCCGAGGCGACCGCCACCCGCGTCGTCTCCGAGGCAATCGCCGCCGGCGATATCCAGGCGATCAACTATTTCGTCGCGCAGAAATACACCGAAGCCCTCGCCAAGATCGCCTCGGCGCCCAATCAGCGTGTCGTGCTGATGCCGCTGGAAGCCTCGTCGCTGATCGGCTCGATCGCCGGCATCGCCGAGGTTGCCCGCGCCACTTTCGGCGAATCCGGCCAGACCGCTTCGCGAACTACCCCGCGCGTACCCGCAAGCGGTAACCGGGCTCCAGATTCGCCAATGGGACGGAGCGAAGCGTGAGCGTCATCATCGAGGCACTGTCGGACTATGGCTGGTGGATTCTCGGCCTCGTTCTGCTCGCGCTCGAAGTCGTCCTGCCAGGTGTTTATCTGCTTTTCTTCGGCATCGCGGCGCTGATCGTCGGCATGAACACCCTGTTTCTCGGCACCACCGGCTGGTTCGGCTGGGAACAGCAGGTCCTCGCCTTTGTCGTCCTGTCGGCCATCAGCGTCTATCTCGGGCGGCGCTGGTACGGCTCGAAAAGCGAGGCCGGCGGATCCGGTTTGCTCAACCGCCGAACCCGCCGTCTGATCGGCCGCGAGGCGGTATTGACCCAGGCGATCGTCAACGGTCGCGGCCGCGTCGCCATCGAGGATAGCTGGTGGAGCGTCGAGGGCCCGGACCTGCCCGAGGCGAGCCGCGTGCGCATTGTCGGCGCCACGGGATCGGTTCTGACGGTGGAGCCGGTTCAGCCGCTCTGATCAGCCGGCCGTGGCGGGGACTTGGCGTCAGGCGACGCCGATCCGCAACAAATCGTGCAGATGCACGATCCCGACCGGCCGCTTCTGGCGCACCACCATCAAAGCCGTGATGTTGAGGCTGTTGACGATGTCCAGCGCCTTGACGGTCAGGGTTTCCGGCTCGATCGTCTTGGGGTCGCGGGTCATCACCGCGTCGACCGTCTGCCTGAGAAGGTCGTCGCCCAGATGCCGGCGTAGATCTCCGTCGGTGACGATGCCGGTGAGGCACGCATCTGGATCGACCACGGCCACGCAACCGAAACCCATGCGCGACATCACGATGATCGCTTCCGACATCGGCGTGCCGGACGGAACCAGCGGCATCGCCTCGCCGACATGCATGATGTCGCCGACATGCATCAGGCTCGCGCCCAGCTGGCCACCGGGATGGAAGACCCGGAAGTCGCCCGGCGTGAAGCCGCGACGCTCAAGCAGCGCGACGGCGAGGGCGTCGCCGAGCGCCACTTGCAGCGTCGTCGAGGTAGTCGGAGCCAGGCCGTGCGGACAGGCTTCGGCCACCCGCGGCAATGTCAGCGCCTCGTCGGCCTCGCGTCCGAGCGTGGAATCGGGGCGGGACGTGACCGCGACGAGCGGAATACGGAAGCGCCGCGAATAGGCGACAATCCCCTTCAGCTCGGCGGTCTCCCCGGACCACGACATGGCGAGGATGGCATCGTCCCGACCGATCATGCCGAGATCGCCGTGATTGGCCTCGGCCGGATGGACGAAGAACGCCGGGGTACCAGTCGAGGCGAAGGTTGCCGCGATCTTCGCGCCGATATGCCCGCTCTTGCCAACGCCGGTGACGATCAGCCGGCCCTTGATCCCCTGAATGATATCGAGAACGCGCTCGAACGGCGCCGCCATGCCGGTCTTCAACAGACCCGCCAGCGTCATCAGCCCCTCGGCTTCGGTCTCGATCGTGCGCACGGCGGACTGCGCGCCGAGGCGCGCGCCGACATTGTCAGGCTCGGGTTTGGGAATCACGTTCGTCGCATGCTCCTGTCGGGCTCCGCCATAACGGCTCCATCACCGTCGATCGCAGACCGTTGGGTCCAGATGATGACATGTGCGGGCATTCCAAGTCCACGACGGGATGCGCGCGCGCGCGGTAACGACTTCTTAACCATGAAAATTTACCAATCGGCAAGCTCGGGTTTTGCCGCGCGTGCTCGCAGAAGGTGCAGACGACGCCGCGATGGTTTGGACATTCCACCGATTCCGATTGACGCTGGCCACCGCCGCTCTTGGCCTGGCCTCGTCTTTCCCATCCGGGCTAGGCTCGGTGGCGGCTTTCGGCCAGACGCTTTCGATGCCGGAACTTCGAACCGATGGCGAACTGCTCGGATCGCGGGGTCTCGATGGCTTGCGAACCAATACCCGCACCCTCGGCAGCGCGTCCCAGGAATTGAATGCCCCGGCTCCAACATTGCGTCCGCGAGACCGTCCGTTGCTCGACGAGGCCTTGGAGCCTCCGGCCAGCGAGCCCCCGAGGTCGATCCGGGAGTTCAACCTGTTCGACGGACCTGCGACCAAGGCGGACGCACTCGACACCACGATCCGTCGCGCACGCCCGGCCAAACCGGCCAAGGCAGTGGATTCGCGATCCGGCCGCATCGATGACGCCGCGAAAGATCAAGCCGCGCAAGACGAACTGCGGCAGCAGAACCGCCGTCCGTCGACCCGCCTTCAGCCAAGCAATCCGCCGCTCGCCGCGGGCATCGCCGGCGAAGCCCTGGCCGCCGATTCCAGCCTGCGGACCAACCGGCCGGCCGAGGCGATCGGCCGCATTATCCGCCGCGATGAGGCCGATCCCTTTGCGCCCGTCGGCATCCGCGCCGGCAGCCTGATACTCTATCCCGAGTTGATCCAGACCCTTGGCGCCTCGACCAATCTCGACAAGATCGCGGGAGGCGAAGGCGGCGTTTTCAGCGAGACGACCATCTCCGCGCGGCTCCTGTCCGACTGGTCGCATGACGAGGCGGAGTTGAACTCGCGTCTCACCTTCCGCCGAAACTTCTCCGGCGAGACCCGCGACGACCCGGAGGCGGCGGTCGACGGTCGATTGCGGTTCGACCTCGACCGCGTCACGACCGCAACCTTGAGGGGCGCGGTGGCGTATCGCCGCGAGGATGTCAGCGAGATCGACGCCGCCCTGCGCAATTCCGACCGCCCCGAGGTCCTCAACGCCTCGGCCTCGGCGCAACTTCAGCGCGATTTCGGCCGGCTGCGCGTCACCGGCACCGGAACCGCCGCCCGCGAGGCGTATTTCGGCCTGCCGTCCGGATCCCGCGACCAGAGCTACACGACGCTCACGGCAGGGCTGAGGACGGGCTACGAACTGTCGCCGGCGCTCACGCCCTTCATCGAGGGCAGCGTCGGCTGGCGCCTGTTCGACGATTCGAACAACGGGGGGCCGAATGATGTCGAGCGGGATTCGCTGCTTCCCTCGCTGCGCGCGGGTCTGGCGCTGAACCTCACCGAGAAGCTGACTGGCGAGATCGCCGCAGGTTACGCCTGGAACCTGCCGGACGATCCGGCCGTCGAGGCGACCGGCACGCCAACCCTCGACGCCAATCTCGTCTGGTCACCGCGACGCGGGACGGACATTACTATCGCCGCCCGCACCGCATTCGATCCTGACACCACAGGCCAGTCCACCACGACATCCTACGAAGGGTCCATCGGCCTGCGGCACGTGCTGACGGCGCGGGCCGACCTCACTGCGGCCCTGAGCGCCGAATACAGCGATTCGACGCTCCCCCAGGCGGACGAGACCACCCTGACCGGCGAGACCGGCATCACCTACTGGCTCAACCGAACCCTTGCCTTCACCGGCCTCTACAACCATCAGGAAGTCTATGCGAAATCGCCTGGCGGCGACTACAGCGCCGATACCATTCGTCTCGGTGTGAAGCTGCAGCGCTAAGAGGCCAGACGAGCGACATCCACTATTTTGCCGCGACGGCCTCGCCGTTCGGCTCCACCGTATGAATCAGCCGTTCGATATTATCGATCACCTTCTCCCGGATATCGGGGCGCCACAGGGCGAAGGCGACGTTGGCCTCGACAAAACCTTCCTTCGACCCGCAGTCGAAGGTCCGGCCGGCAAACGGATACGCCGAGAATTCCTGGCGGCCCGCCAGTTTCAGCATTGCGTCGGTGAGCTGGATTTCGTTGCCGGCGCCTTTTTCCTGGGTCTTCAGGATGTCGAAGATTTCCGGCTGCAGAATGTAGCGGCCCGAAATGTAGTAATTCGACGGGGCATCGGCGGGCTGCGGTTTTTCCACCATGCCGTCGACACGGAAACCGGTCCCAACCGCCTCGCCCTCGCCGACGATGCCGTACTTCTGCGTCTCGTTCGGATCGCATTGTTCGACCGAGATCACATTGCCGCCAGCGGTTTCGTAAAGCTCGACCATCGCGGCCAGACAGCCCTTTTCCGCCTGCATGATCATGTCCGGCAAAAGCAGTGCGAACGGCTCGTTGCCGACGAGCTCGCGGGCGCACCAGACTGCGTGCCCGAGGCCGAGCGGGGCCTGCTGGCGGGTGAAACTCGCCGTGCCTGGCTTCGGCTGCAAATCGTCAAGCAGCTTGAGTTCCACCGACTTGCCGCGTTCGGCCAGGGTGTTGGACAGCTCGACCTGGATGTCGAAATAGTCCTCGATGACTCCCTTGTTGCGGCCGGTGACGAAGATCAGGTGCTCGATTCCGGCCTCCCACGCCTCGTCGACGACGTACTGGATGACCGGCCGATCGACGACCGTCAGCATTTCCTTCGGAATGGATTTCGTCGCCGGCAGGAAGCGCGTGCCAAGACCAGCGACAGGAAAGACGGCTTTTCTGACTTTTTTCATGATGGCTTGGTCCTCGGATTCGTGGCGACATGTCGCGAATAGGCCGCTGGGTGGACGCCGTTATTTGAGCATCCCGCCGCCTTTTCGCCGTGAAATAGCGAAACAACTCGGCAAAACCAGTCGACCGCCGGTTCGCGACCCTGCGGAGTGGTGAACGAACTCTTAACGACCTCGCCGTAGTCTTCCAACCTCGCTCAGCCGAATGAAACGACCAAGGAGAAGACACATGCAACGAATGACCGGACCCCGCTTGAGATGGCTCGGATCGGCCCTCGTCGCGGTGGTCGTCTCGATCTTTCTCGCGGCCCCGGCCTTCGCCGATGCCGGTTTCCAGCGGTGGATCCAGAATTTCGAGAGCGTTGCCGCGAAGAATGGCGTCAGCCGCAACGTCTATCGCGCCGCGTTCGCGGGCGTCACGTCGCCCGATCCGGATGTTCTTGAGAAAGCGCGCTACCAGCCTGAGTTCAAGGACACGGTGTGGGACTACGTCGACAACCGCGTCAACGACGAGCAGGTTGCCAAAGGCCAGGCGATGCGCGCCAAATATGACAGTTGGCTCGATCGCATCGAAAAGCGTTTCGGCGTCGATCGCGACATCCTTTTGGCGATCTGGTCGATGGAGACCAATTACGGTCAGATTCTCACCCGCGACGACGTAATGAAGAGCTTGCCGCGCTCGCTTGCCACGCTTGCCTATCTCGACAAGCGCCGCGGCAAATTCGCCCGTCAGCAGCTCATCGCGGCGCTGAAGATCGCCCAGGCCGGCCAAGTCGCTCCCGACAAGCTGATCAGCTCATGGGCTGGTGCCATGGGCCACACCCAGTTCATCCCGACCAGTTACCTCGCCTATGCAGCCGACATCGACGGCGACGGTCGCGCGAATATCTGGGAATCGGTCCCCGACGCGCTCGCCACGGCAGCCAATCTCTTGCGCAAGAATGGCTGGCAAGCTGGCAAGTCCTGGGGATACGAAGTAGTCGTTCCCGACCGCTATCGGGGCAAGCTCGAGCGCGACAACCGAACCTTGGGCGAATGGCAGAGCCTTGGATTTCGTCGGCCGAACGGGAAAGGGTTCCCGTCTCCCTCCGACAATGCCAATCTGGTTCGTCTGGCCGGCGACAACGGACCGGCGTTTTTGATGACGAAGAACTTCTTCGTCCTGAAAAGCTACAACAACGCCGACAAATATGCGCTCGCCGTAGGCATGCTCGGCGATCGGATTGGCGGATATGGTGGACTCTATCGCGACTGGCCGCGCGGTTACACACCGCTTTCCAGCCAGGAGCGGTACGAACTCCAAAAGCATCTTGCCTCCAGAGGCCTTTATGACGGCAAGATCGATGGTAAGATCGGTTCCGGATCGAAATCGGCGATCATGTCGTTACAAGGTAGGGCCGGTATGGCGCAGGATGGCAATGCGTCCAAGGCACTGTTGGAGTTCCTCCGACGCAACTGACCCCAGAGCGGGAAGTAGAGGCCCCATGATGGCACGGCAGGCGACGATGGCAGGATGGCGGCGGGCGCGTTTGGCCTTCGTCGCAAGCTTGGCCGGTCTCGCGGTCCTGATCACCGGGTTGGCACCCGCAAGCACCGCCTCGGCCCAAGAGCGCCCACGGACCGTCCTGGAGATGCTGTTCGGCGGTGGTACGCGCGCCGTGCCGGAACGCCGTGTCATTCGCAAAAAGGTGATCCGTAAGAAGAAACCCTCGGCGCGCAAACCGGCCACGGCCAGCAGAAAGGCCAAGGTTCAGCGGAAGGCGCGACCGAGTTCACCCAAAAAGCCGCAACGTGCGAGCCAGAAGGCGACGACGCCTGCCAGTATCTCGCAGGTCGCTGAGAGCGAGCAGACACCCAAGGACGCCAATGCCCAGAAGGTGTTGGTAGTCGGCGATTTCCTTGCCGATTCCCTCGCTGATGGCCTCAACGCGATCTATTATGACAACGAAATGGTCACGGTCGAATCCCGGATCAACGGCTCGTCCGGGCTGGTGCGTGACGACTTCTATGACTGGCCGAACAATCTGGGTCCGATCATCGACGAAGAAAAGCCGGCGGTGCTCGTCATGATGATCGGGTCCAACGACCGGCAGCCGATCGAAATGGGATCGGGAACGCTGTCGCCACGATCCGAGACTTGGACGACGGAGTACGAAAAGCGCATCGGTGAAATCGCCGAGATCGTGAAGAACCGCAATGTGCCTTTGATCTGGGTCGGAATGCCGTCGTTCAAATTTGAGCGGATGAGCGAGGACATGGTCTTTCTCAACGATCTCTACCGCAAGGGCGCGACGAAGGTTTCCGGCCAGTTCGTCGATATCTGGGAAGGCTTCGTCGACGCGAATGGCAGCTTCGTCTATTCGGGTCCCGGGGTCAGCGGCCAACAGGTGCAGCTTCGCAATTCCGACGGCATCACTATGACCGAGGCCGGCGACGACAAGATGGCCTTTTTCGTGGAGCGCGCCATCGCCCGCGTCTTGAAGAACTCGGCCTCTCCCTTGATCAGCCTGTCAGACGAACAGTTGCCGAACATGCAATTGCCGCCGCTCGGCAATGCCGCCAACGCGGTGAGCGCGGCGCCCATGTCCATCGATGACCCGGCGCTCGCTGGGGCCGAAACGCTTCTGGGCGGCGGAGCGACCAGCGGCTTCACGCTGGAGCCATCGCCGCGCGACCGCCTCATCGCCGGCAACGGAACCGGAGACGTGCAAGGCCGCGCCGACAATTTCGCCTGGAACGAAAAGACCCACGCCGTGGTGCCGGAGGGGCCGCCGATTGCCTATCGCGGCTCGCTGGACCTGAACGCCGTTCGCGCCTCCGAAGGCATCAAGCCGCCGGAGGAAATGCCGTCGATCGTCGATGCGATCATCCAGGATTGGGCCGACGATAACCAGGCCGCCAAGGGCGACGCCCCGGCCAACTGACTGCGATCAACGAAGCGCGGCTCGGCGAGTGACGCGCGGGACAGATTACAGGCTATCGAGGCCATCTTTCGCCGTTACCGCGGCAGGGTTGTCTCGCCCATCAGGTCGAGATCGATCGCCCGCGCCGCCTGCCGGCCCTCCCGGATCGCCCAGACGACCAGGGACTGGCCCCGCCGCGTATCGCCAGCAGCGTAGAGCTTGTCTACCGACGTCAGATAGCGGTCGTCGTCGGCCGCGATCGAGACGTTGCCGCGCCGGTCGGTGCGGGTCGCCAGGGCATCGCCCGCGTCGCGCATGAAGCTGTCCATGAACGGACCGGCGAAGCCGATGGCGATGAAGGCGAGATCCGCCTTGATGACGAACTCGGTTCCGGGCAGCGGCTTGCGTTGCTCGTCGACTTCGGCGCACTCGACTCCGGTCAGAATGCCGTCCTCGCCGACGAATGCGAGCGTCGCGATCTGGAATTCGCGGATCGCGCCTTCCGCCTGGCTCGACGAAGTCCGCATCTTGGTTGCCCAATAGGGCCAGACTTCGAGCTTATTCTCGGTCTTCGGCGGCTGCGGACGAATGTCCAGCTGCGTCACCTTGACCGCGCCCTGGCGGAAGGCGGTGCCGACGCAGTCCGAGGCCGTGTCGCCGCCGCCGACGACGACGACATGCTTGCCACCGGCCCAGATCTCCTCGCTGGGCCAGCCGACGCTGGCGATATTCTCATTGGCGACCCGGCGATTCTGCTGCACGAGATAGGGCATCGCATCGTAGATACCGGTCAGCCCCTCGTCGGGAATCCCGGCGTCGCGCGGGCGCTCGGCGCCGCCGCAGAACAACACCGCGTCGTATTCGGCGGTCAGTTCCTCGACCCGCTTGTCCTTGCCGACATTGACGCCGCAGAAGAAGGTGACCCCCTCGCCTTCCATCTGCGCGACGCGCCGGTCGATCCAGTGCTTCTCCATCTTGAAGTCCGGAATGCCGTAGCGCATCAGGCCGCCGGGACGCGATTCCCGCTCGAACACATGCACGTCATGGCCGGCACGGCCAAGCTGCTGCGCGGCGGCAAGACCCGCCGGCCCGGAGCCGATGATCGCGACTCGCTTGCCTGTCTTGGTCTTGGCCGGTTGCGGCTTGATCAGCCCAAGCTTGTGCGCCTTGTCGGCCAGAGCCTGTTCGACCGTCTTGATCGCCACCGGCACGTCTTCGAGGTTCAGCGTACAGGCTTCCTCGCAAGGCGCCGGGCAGATACGGCCTGTGAACTCGGGGAAATTGTTGGTCGAATGCAGGTTGCGGATCGCCGTCTCCCAGTCGCCCTGGTAGACGAGATCGTTCCAGTCCGGGATCTGGTTGTGGATTGGACAGCCCGTCGGCCCGTGGCAATAGGGAATGCCGCAGTCCATGCAGCGCGCCGCCTGCTTGCCGACCTCTTCGTCCGACATCGGCAGCGTGAACTCGCGGAAATGGCGAATGCGATCGGATGCCGGCTGATACTTGTGCGTCTGCCGATCGATCTCGAGAAATCCGGTTACCTTGCCCATGCCGTCACTCCATTCTTCCAGCTCGCCTCAAGCCGGGAGCACTTCCTGGAACGAAGCCCGAGGAGCGCGCTGGCGCCCCACTCCGGACCCGGTTCAATCTGAATACAGGCGCCGTCGAGCCGGAGCCACTTTGCCTGCGCTGATGCCGCATTTCCCGTGAAAAGTCGACCATCCGGGGCTACCGGCGGTGCCGTGCGTCTCTGGCACACGCGGCAACACCGGCCCGTCGGCTGGATGGAAAGACGCTGAGAAAGTCGCTACTCCGCCGCCACGCCCATGCGCATGCGCTCCATCTCCTGCAGCGCCCGGCGGTACTCGACCGGCATCACCTTGACGAATTTCGGCCGGTGAACCTCCCAGTTCTCCAGCATTTCCGCCGCCCGGCCCGAGCCGGTGTAATGCAGATGATTGGAGATCAGCTGGAACAGCCGCTCGTCGTCATGGCCGGTCATGTCCGAGGAAACGTCGACACGGCCCTTATAGGCAAGGTCGCCGCCATGGTGATGCAGCTTCTCAAGGAGATCGTCCTCCTCGGGCACCGGCTCCAGATCGACCATCGCCATGTTGCAGCGTTCGGCGAAGTCACCGACCGCGTCGTAGACATAGGCAACGCCGCCCGACATGCCGGCCGCGAAGTTGCGGCCTGTCTCGCCCAGGATCACCACGAGGCCACCGGTCATGTATTCGCAGCCATGATCGCCGACACCCTCGACAACTGCCGAAGCACCGCTGTTGCGGACGCAGAATCGTTCGCCTGCGATGCCACGCAAATAGAGCTCGCCGCCGGTGGCTCCATACAGCACGACGTTGCCGGCAATGATGTTGTCCTCGGGCACGAACGTGCTTTCGGGGGGAGGATAGACGATGATCTTGCCGCCCGAGAGCCCCTTGCCGCAGTAGTCGTTGACGTCGCCCGCGACGCGCACCGTCACGCCGTGTACGCCGAAAGCCATCAAGCTCTGGCCGGCGCTGCCGTGGAAGTTGAGTTGAATCG
>LAZR01000225.1_pt1 | contig 56451 bp, 85 predicted proteins | sample 329461 | NCBI WGS metagenome assembly LAZR01 (sample SAMN03002196, study PRJNA259156) | marine sediment metagenome | biome: sea floor; feature: Hydrothermal impacted sediments; material: marine sediment; isolation source: Loki non-amplified sample from Loki's castle hydrothermal vent sediment ... | reverse complement strand
GGCCCTCCATGGCGTCTGGGAGCCACACGTACAGCGGGATCTGTGCCGACTTGCCGACGGCACCAAGGAAGAGCAGCAACGTGATCGCCGTCGCCATCCCGGTGGTCAGACCCGTCGGCGCTTCCGCGAACACGGCGGCGAAATGGTCGACCGGAGCCATGCCCACCGGGAGTGACGATGTTGTTTTCGAGAATTCGGACGTCGATTGTCTGTACGACTTGGATGCGTTGGCAGCGATTCAACCACTCAGCTTCACACAGAAACAGAGTTACTCTGGCAGGATTGGTTTGCCGAGAACCAACGTAGATAGAGGAACTGGCGATACTACCAAATATGTTGAGTACCGGCCGCGATATCTTCAGATGGGTCCGACAACAGTTATTCTCGGCGAAGGCGAAGGCAACGGCAGTGGCCGAATCATGCTGGACTTCCTGGCCAACGATGCGGCTGTCACGCTCTACGGTTTCGGCAGTCGAGAGGAGACGGGTATTCCGGCCACCTTGCTGAAGGGAACCAACACGAGCAACTCATTCATCTGCATGAAGGGTGACGTCGGAGTGGCGTTTTTCGACGGCGAATCTGCCAACGTGGCCGGTGCTTGCAAGATCAGTTTCCAACAGTCCGTGCTCGGCGACTCCCGTGTGATCTTTGGGGCGGGTGTTACCTTCGGAAACATCGAACAATCAGGCGGACAAGTCGAACTCGAAAGCGACGTCACCAACATCGACCAACGGGCTGGTTGCGAGATGACGATTCGCGGGACGGCGACTGTCACTCTCTTGACGATGAGCGGTACGGTGTTCGATGATTCCAGCGGCACGATCACAACGCTGGATGTTCAGAATGCTGGCGACTTCGATCACGCTCGTTCGATGAAAACTCAGACGATTACCAACGTCAATCTGTACGGCAAAGCCAAGTACCGTGATCCCAATGGCGTGTTGGTTGAGACCAATGGCATCGACTTGGAGCAAACGACGCTGCAAGATGTGACCATCTGGAAGCCGCCTCACAAAACTATTACCTTCACATCGGTCTGATGCTCCAAGGCACATGCACATTCCCAGGCATCGAATCCATTGTCGAGGCAACCATCAGCTTCGTTCATGGTATTTCCGCGTCCGTAGCCACTCTCACCATCAAGCCCCAGCTCAATTTCATCGGCGAAGGTGGTACGCTCACCTTTCTCTTCGGCGACGAGAAAGTAGACTTCCCCGACTGCAAGATTGACTACAGTTCTCTCCAGCGGAACAACCAAGGGGAAGTCTGGCGGCTGTCGATCTTCGATCGTCGATGGAAATGGAAGTGGGGGAAAATCTCGGGTTTCTATAACACCCGGGAAGATGATGGTTCGCTTAAGGTGGGGTTTGAGAAGACACCGCATCAGTTGGCTGAGTTGTGTTTCGCCGCCATTGGTGAAACAGGATTTAGCCTGGCGGAAATGCCCAATGATGCTGAGCCAGAAATCGAATGGGAGTATGATTCTCCCATGGAAGCTTTGGCTCAAATCTGCGATGATCTTGGCTGTCGGATTGTGCTTGGCTTGGACAATCGAGTGAAAATTTGGAAAACGGGGCAAGGTTCAGCATTGCCACTGGACGGCGTGCTCGAAAACTCACTGACGATCGATCCTCCCGAGCGGCCCGATTCGATTGCGATTATTTGCGGGCGGACTCGATTCCAGGTAGACTTTCCCATGCTAGCAGTAGGGAAAGATCTTGATGGAACAATCAAGCCTATTGCTTCACTGAGTTACATTCCCGTTGGCGGTTGGGGAACTGCGGACCTTCTATCTTTCGAGAATGTTCACATCCAGTTTGGATGGGCCGCTCAGGTTTTGGCACTGGAAACTGTCTTCCGCTGGTACCAGGTAAATGTGCGTGCCGGATTGAAAGTCCCGGGTTTTGACGACAAAATCTTTCACTTAGATCGACTCGACATAGAAGAACAACAAGTCCTAACGAAAGTTGAAGATGGTGTGTTGCGAAATCGCCCTGCATTGGTATATGGAATCTGGGAGCCAGGTTACGGCCCTCCATACACAAATGTGGCCAGTGTCCTAACTCCACATTCTACCGACACGGAGGAGGTTGGTGCTTATCGTCGTGAACATCAGTTCGACGCAGAAACAAATGTGGTGAAATTTAGTGAACGAGTTTACCGTAACACTACGACTGGCAAAATTACAGCTGGGGATGCACAGCTTCGGTTGCGTGCAGCTTGCAATGTCAGAGCCGATGATACATGGGCATGGATACATTTCGTTCGGACGGAAAATCTTGGGGGCAATTTCGGCACAAAAACACGGTACGTCAGTCACGATGAATTAGTTCATAATCTGGTCCCGAAGTATGGCCCGAATTACCAGGTCGAAGGATTCCTTGTTGATAATCTCCAGGAAATAGCAAGCGAAGCCGATCATTACCTGGATGGATTAAAACGAGAGTACGAACAAACACTCCCGCAATCAATCGTCTACATGGGGCTGCGGCCGATTGAATTGGACGGAGCAATCCAGCAGATCATTTTCACGGTGGGCAAGCAGTTTGCCACGACGATGGTTACCAGGAACATGGAAGTTCTCCATCGGACATTGTCGTATCGAGAACGCAGGCGGGTTGAAAAGCAGGTGGCTGCTAACAAACTCCAACGGAAAGTCAAAAAGCAACTGAGACGACCGAAATTTCGGAGGTGGTAGCAGTGTTCGGTGATTCTCCACAAACCTACGCAATTTCCATCCCGTTCACTCCGAACACCGCGGTGGATGCGTTTGCGGTAATGGAAGCCAACGGGACAGCCACCGTCGAGAAGCTGACTGTCGTCCAGACCAAGCAGTTCACAGCCGGCGCCCCGCCAAAACTCATCTACGTGAATGGGCCGATGGATGTGGCCAGCGGGGCTTACGGCCAGTGCAGTTTGGCGATGGGCGTGCCGGCCTATGCCAAGGCCACCAGCACGATCAATGAAGGGGGTATTTGTGGACCAACGGATTCCGATTGGACATTGACGGCCGACTTCCCTGGGTTCATTGCCCTGGCAGCCGATGCGAACGGGGTGGTGCTGGTGGTGAGAGATCCTGGGCCGACGATTTGCAAGGGGCTGTTGGATGGGGTCTTGGCGGATACCGATGCAACCGCTACGGTGGATAACGTGGTGGCGATGTCGGGGATAGTTCCTGTTGCTGCTGCGTCGGATGAGTTGACTGTTCAGAATCAGCACGATTGGGACGGCGACAATGACGCTGTCTGCGAATTCATGTGGAACTACACTGACGGCCAGTGGGAGATGTTGCAGATTTCATGTCCCGCCTAATACTGCCACGTCCGATTTTCCCGCGTCCGTTCCTTTGGATTCCCAAGCTGGAGTTTGCTCCGGGGTATCCGTGCTGCTGCTCTCTGCCTTGTCCTTGCGGATATTGCACTGGTTCGACGCCTCTAACTATACAAATGATAATTTCGGGCATCACTGATGGTAGCTGTGGATCATGCAACGGTTTCAATGAAACCTACATCCTTACTGCCGGCACTGGGGCGGGCGCCTGCTCCGGTTGCTGTTTTTGGTGGTATGATCTGGCTCCGACAATCTGTGGTGTAGCAGCAATCTATGCCCTTGTGAATGCTAGCGATGAAATCCGGGTGTTAGGCATGAATACTTGTAGTGGAACGCGAAGATGGGGATTCAAGAAAACTTCTGCCGACATGGATTGTGCATCTTGGAACAGTTATTCCATTCCGCCAGACGGCCACTTCCTTGATCAATGTAACACAAGTGCAGCAACTTGCTTGCTGACTGCTTTGTGATGGATTGCCCTCTCCAACTCAATACTGACGGCATCTGGCAGTGCCCCCAATGCAATTGGACATACCGCATCCAATCTGACGAGCCGCCGCGCCGCAACTGCCCGAAGGCCCCTTCCCAAGGGCTCGGAGATACCGTAGCAAAACTCATCAAGGCCGTCGGCATCAAACCTTGCGGCGGGTGTCGTAAACGCCAGGCACAACTCAACGAACTCTTTCCCTACCGCCAGCCATGAAAATCTTCGCTGCCATTCTCCTGCCGTTCAAGATTCTCTTTTTCGTGCTTGTGGTCTGTCCGTTTCTCCTGTTTGTGTTTTATCCGTTCCTTCGGTGGTACGAATACACATCAGAATCACCATTTCCTCGACGTTGGTGGGTGTATATCTGGGAGGTCGTAATTGTACATGTGATGCTGCCACCTGAGATTCTGATGAGGTTCTTCATCTATCAAATTCCGTGCGAACCCTTGTCGGACTTCTTTGGTGACATTTGGTACTGGATATTTGGATTATTGGACATTTGGGACCGAAGCGAGTAGGGGCAACTCCATGAAAATTCTCGCCGTCATCCCCTGCCGCAAGAACTCATCCCGCGTGCCGGGCAAGAACACCATGATGATTGCCGGCAAGCCGTGCCTGCGGTGGACGCTGGAACACGTGGCTGCCTGTTCCTACCAGCCCGATGTGGTGGTAGTGAGCGATGATCCAGAAGCCCAGGTAATCACGGAAGCCGGAGGTGCTTTATGGCTGGAAGAGCCCGTCCACTTAGCCCGGGAATTCGATCTTTTCAAGGTGCTCGAATTTGTCGTCGGCGAGACTGACGGTGAATACGACTGTGTTTTGCTGGCTTACGCCAATACTCCAATCCGGCCGTCGAGAATTTTCGATCGAATGATTGAGCACTTAGTAGCCACCCGTGCCCAGATGGTCAATGTTTTGACACAGCCACAAGATCACCCGTATCGGATGCGTCATTCGGATTACCGAAGCCGCATTCACAATTTTTGTCTCGGCAACATGCGGATACCTTCCCAGGAGTTCCCTGTAGTCTACATGGAGACGGCCGTTGGCTGGGTATACCGAACGACAGCCCTCCAGCAGATCTTTGCAGATCGAACATCCCTTGACGGCATGGAACACCGCGGGATAATCTGTGGCTATGACGAGGTTGTCGAAATTGACGACCAACGGGACGTTGATTGGGCAGAGTTCCTTTTGCATCGGAGGCAGACGAATGTTGATTTGTGCTGAGATTGGAATCAACCACAACGGCGACTGGAACTTGTGCCGGGAACTCATTCGGCAGGCCGCCAATGCAGGGGCCGATTTGGCAAAATTCCAGCTCTATGATCCCGAGGATGTTTTTGCCGATGAACCCGAGTTGATTCCGGAAGGCAAGCGATGTGCAATTTCAAGGTCGGTGTTCGATCAGATCCTCGGTTGGTGCGAAGAAGAAAATATTGAACCATTCTTCTCCGTGTTCGATGACGAACGATTCGGCTGGACAGAGAGTGCTGGCATCGGGCGGTACAAGTTGGCGTCGCGGACCCTGAAAAAAACGCCAGACTTTGCACGCAAGGTCATTGGTACTGGCAAGTCAGTGTATGCCTCGCTCGGCATGATTGATGCGGAAAAGGCAGATGGTCTTTTAGGGAAATGGGCAAACGTCCATTACCTATTCTGTGTGCCGGCCTACCCTGCAACGTATGCCGATTACTTGTCTCAGCCACGCCACTATCCGCACACATCGTACTTTGGCATCAGCGATCATTCCCCAGGTATCGGCGTTTCTCTCGCAGCCATTGGCCGTGGGGCAGGCTTTGTCGAAAAGCATTTCACCCTGGACAAGACACTTCCCGGCAGCGATCATATTTGCAGCATCACGCCGAATGAATTGGCGGCATTGGTATACTACGGCCGGCAAATTGAAAAGGCCATCTGGGCCGAAGCTCCACCCATCATTCGTGGCTATCCAAAATGGAAACACCAGGTGCCAGCGTCTCCAGCAGCTTGCTTTCCTTGACGCCTGAGTATCAGCGGCGGTGCAGGACACCTTCGGATATTTGGGAACATCTCCCGACGCTCAGAACTTACGCCGAGTCGTGCCAGCGAGTCACGGAGTTCGGTGTCTACTACGGCAATTCCACAGTTGCCTTTCTGGCCAGCCGTCCCGAGCAATTGTCAAGCTACGACATTCACTGTTGGTTCTCGCTGGATGACTTCAGACGTATTGCCAGAGACGGCGGAGTGCAGTGGGAATTCTACTGCGTGAATGTCCTGGACATCAAACCGATCGAGCCAACGGACTTGTTGTTCATTGATACCTGGCACCACGGCATTCAACTGGCGGCTGAATTGGAACTGCACGCTTCGTCTGTGGGTCGTTGGCTGATTCTCCACGACACGGAAGATTGCGGTAGAGTCGGCTCAACTGGCTTGCCGGGTATGAAGGCTGTAGTTGATGGATTGATTGTTTCCATGGAATGGCAGATGGTTAAACATTTTCGGAATTGCTGCGGATTGACTGTCCTCAAACGAATCAAACCACCACCGGCAAAGCGAGACATCGATTGGTCAATCGTTGAATTGGCTAAGGAACTCAGCAGCAAGCGGTTTGATGCCGATGGGATGTGGATTGCCGATTGAATGGCCAGAATTGTACTTCTCAGTGGAGCCCGGAAGAATGCTGGCGACCATTTCATCGTGGCATCTACCAGCAAGCTCTTTCGTGACGCTGGCTTTGACGTAATCCGCTGGACGGCCGAGCAGAGCAGGCAATCATTTACTGCTCAGCAACTAGAAGTCATCAACGCCAGTGACTGCCTGGTGATTCCCGGCGGCCCGTGTATATGCAATGGCGTGTTTGATTTTTACGGCCTGGATCTGGATGCCGTCAGGGTGCCGGTTGTGGCATGGGGTGTTGGGCTGGGGGACATTGAAAAAGATCCCGATGCTTATTCGCTAACATTGAAAGACGGTATAGTCGATGCCTTGAAGCAGATGGTCATTGTTACCAGAGACAAAGTTACTCAGCGAGAATTGCAGAGCAAGGGAGTGACTTCAACCTTTGTTGGTTGCTCTACTTGGTTTCACAACGACGTAGACGAGATTTCCTTCAGGAGCGAAGAACCCGCTACCGTTGTTTTTTCCAGCGGTGCTCCATTTATCAGATGGTCCAGGTTGAATCATCATGTTCTCTCCTATCTACTAAAACGGTTCCCTGTATCTAAGATCCAATGCTTATTCAATCACGGGATTTTTGGCGAGGACGAAGATCTCATCCTTTGTTGTCGACAACACGGCGTTGAAATTGTGGAAGTTGCCGGTTCATTCGAGAGGATGTTATCGGTGTGTCGCAACAGCGATTTGCATATTGGGTTTAGAGTTCATAGCCATATCGCAAGCCTGATTGCTGGTACCAAGAGCATCCTCATCAAGACAGATATTCGCGGTAAGGGAATGTCTGAAGCTTTGCAGTCTCCGTGTGATATTGAAGCTCCAGAAATTGCCAAGCAAATTGACGGGGCGATTGAGAAGTGCTTGGGACATGACTATTCTGTTGTCGTCGATACCATTCAACAACAGCACAAGGTAGCGCAGCAAGCAATCGGAGAATTCCATGGCTCCATCGTATGTCCTCGGCAGCAGTTTTAGCCTCGCAGATTTGACAAACAGTCAGCGGCAACACCTCGATCAGGCTGAGTGGGTATTCACCTGCAACTCATTCCTGTCTCACTGGCAGTCAGCGGGCTTTCGGCCGACGGTGTGGACCTGGGGCGACAACCACTCGGCCGAGATGGTGAGGCAGCTTGACGTCGAGCTGGCGGCCATTGCCGACGATGCCAGGCTCCAGGAGCGACTCCGCTTCATGTTCGTCGGCAAAGAGGCTTTCGCCAGCGAGGCTCAGGGCAGAGTGAGAGTCCGAGGTGTCCCAGGGCTCTTCTACCGCCGCGGGGACCCCGGCACCCGGAATCAGATCCCAGCCACCACCCTCCAACAATCCATTTATCACTACGGATCTACTTTTACTGATCTCGTCAACTTCGCGGCCATCCTCAATCCGGGCCAGCCCATCTACCTCTACGGAAATGAGTGGGGGGATGGCTTCGGCCATTTCTGGGAGGGCCGGATCACTGAGCGGTGGCCGCGGATCTGGCCGGAAGTCAAACGGTGCATGTGGCAGGGGCTGAGAGATCTCCAGGATTCCCATGGGTATGAGTTCGTCGACTGCAATCGGCACCTAGAACCGTTGCCGGCGGAATTCCAATTGCCGACTGGCCATTTCCCGTAGCTTTGTGGGTTCCCACAATGATTCGGCGAAAACCAGAAGCCGGCAGATTTTTTCAGGTGCTATCAACCACAAGATGTAGTGGCTTGACAGGAATTTTGGGCACAACTGGGATTTTCGTTCAGGAATTTGATTGACAAAACTGGGGCCAGTTCCCTAGACTGCAAACATCTGAAATGACCACGAAGGTTTTGTCGGACAGGAAAGCTCGGGGGATTTTTCCGGTGAAAAGGATTTCATGCGTGGAGTTTTGTCGTCAAGACTTGAAAATCAGTCTTGGCATTGCGATTAGCAGGACTTTCTCCTGTATAATCAATGCTTCATGCCATGAAACCTACCAAATTATCTACGTTCTACGTGGATGTCTACCGCCCTCGCCGCCAGCCCAGCGGGAAGCGGGGTACGGCAAAGAACTATCTGGCCACACTGGCTCATTTCCAAAAGTATCTCGATCGGGATCCACACCTCGAAGACTTGATCGAGAATACTCTACACGGCTTTCGGGCATGGCTGGTAGCCAAACCCGAGTTAGGCAACGTGACCGTCAACTTCCACATCACGCGGTTACTGACATTGGCTCGGTATGCGTTTCGGAAGGGAGTGCTGGACGAAGAGCCAGACGTGCATCCGTTGCAGGAACCAAAGCGAGTGCCTGTTGCCTTTCGGGTGAACCAGATTTCCAAAATGCTGGAATCCGCGACACTCACGCCAGGGCGGATTGGCGAGATAGCTGCTTGCGATTGGTGGATGGCATTCATTCAGGTGCTTTATTGGACTGGGCTCCGGAAAGGTGCGGCACTTGCTATCGAACAGGCCAACGTGGACCGACAAGGATCCTTTGTGTTGGTGTTCGCGGAGACTCAGAAGCAAAATGCCGATCAAGTGTTTCGATTGCCCGCCGACTGTATGGTGGCTATCGAGGTGATCTGGGAACCACCTCGCAGATTACTATTCCCCTGGCCGCACAGCGATTCGACGTTCTACGTTCATTTCCGTCGACTGTTGACCAAAGCAGAGCTGCCGTCAAGTCGACGAGACTTGTGCCACAAGATCCGCCGAACCACCTACAGCTACTCCAAGCTCGGCGGTATAGACGCGGGCCATCAACTCGGCCACCACTCCGATCAATCGGCCCGTTACGAAGATCCGACTATCACTCAGCAACGGCAGGCAGCCGATGTTCTGCCTTCTCCAACTCTGCCGAAACCGCGACTGCGGGTGATCTAGTCTCGGCAAGATTCTACCGGTTTTCTACCCAACGATTTTCTACAGGGATGGTCTGTGGCTATGCCCTGGCAGCTTGAAAGGAAGCAATGATGGCGAGACGGAGGGATGATTTGCCTTTGGATGTTCAGCAAGCATTGGCTGATGCGGAAAAGATGATGGCCGCAGATCTAAGTAGGAATATCCACAGTGTGGGTTTTGGGAAACGGACTCTTGATGGCCAGCCGGATTTGCGTGGCCACGGCGTCATTTTCACTGTTGCAATCAAGGGGGATCGTGATTGCATTCAGTCAATGTCGATTCCTCGAACTCTCGGGGATGGCATGGTTTCGACGGACGTCATCCAGGCGCCGCCGGCAGAGATTGAGTTGCTGCGGGAATCAGACTTTCTAACCAGGTTCATGCGTGATCCGGGTGGCCAGAATCGTAACTGTCACAATACCCCGATCCCGGGCGGCGTGGAAATCCAGCCGACCGGCCAACGCTGGGTCGGCACTCTCGGCTGCAAGGTCGTTCGCATTGCCAAAGATGGTTCTCTCCGCCACGGAGCCATTACCAACTGGCACGTAGCCACAGGTGAAGTCGGTCAGCGAATGGTGCAACATGGCGGTTCGAGCGAATGGTTTGGCGAGGTGGCTTCGTCGCCGGGCATCGTCTTCGGCGGCACGAATTACGTCGACCTCGCCGTGTTGGATATACAACGCACAGACGGGCCCTACGCACCTATCACTCACACTGTCAAGCCCGAACAACTCACACTCGGCAGCTACAGCAAAGAGATCAGTGAAGGTGGCGTCGGTACTGTCGTCGCTCGTGATGGCCGCACGCTCGGTCGAATCATCGACGGCCGTTGTTCTCAGATCGGAGCAACCGTTCGTGTCGGCTATGGCGGCGGAAAAGTCGCCCTATTCAAGGATCAATTCGTCTGTACTCGCCAGGGCGGAGAATTCTCTGCTTCCGGCGATTCAGGTTCTATGGTTTTCGAGTATCCGGCAATGCGGCCGTTTGGATTGTTGTTTGCTGGCGGGACGGGAACGACGATTGTCTCGCCCGCAGAATACGTGATCGAACTTGGCCGCGTCCATTCATTCCAATGAAAGAGAGGGTTTTCTGATGGTGTCACTCGTAGACATTCAAGGTGCGTTGATTGAGAAACACTCGGGACTCGGTCTGTCGGAAGTCCACATTGAGTTTATCTGCACACCGCCAGTCGATTCGCAAAAGACAAGTTGCTGGTTCGACTTCCTGATGAAGTTGTTCGAGACTGGCGATCTGTACGAGTCCGTGAAGAGCTTGTTGCGGTGCCTGATGGAAACACAACTCATTTCGCAGGCAGATGCAAAGAAATGCTTGATGGATTTCGCGTGGTCATGGCTCACTGGCACACCGTTGTCCCAGGCTCTCATGGCCCTGGTCATGTGCCTGCTCAGCCAACCGCCGCAGCCACCTCCGCCTCCGCCTCCGCCGTCGGGTGAAATCCCGGACTTTGCAGGCAGGGAAGTGAAGCGTTGCGGGAACTGACGCATGTTGTCTGTGGGCCGCCCGGCGGGGAGTTGATATGTTCTTCGCCCCGCCGGGCATTTTGAAGAAGCATGATGATGATAAAGCCATTCTCTTGGTTTTCGGATCTGGCAAAGTGGATGGGTGTTCCCATTTGGGTGATCTTCGCATTTGCCATCCTCGTCGGCATGATTCTCCTGTCTTGGATTCGCGTTGGCCCGGCTGCCGAGACTCCCACACTTCCGACTCCACGTGCAGTCCCAACGGACGACTACGTGGCGGCAAGGGCTCGGGCCATGAAAAACAAGACTCCGTTCCTCGTGTACGTCGGGCGACACGATTGCCCTGCATGCCAGGTAATGGAGAAAGAGTTGCTGCCAAATCTACTGGTCAACGGCTACGAATTCTCCCGAGTGTACCACGATACCGATCGCAAACGAGCCATGGTCGCCCTCTACGGCAGCAAGGGACCGTCGCTGAAGCAAATGCAGAACGACACCCTGCCTCAACTGATTCTGTACATGCCGTACAAGAGCGGCCTGTACCTGCGATGTCGACTTACCCCTATTCCTGTTTCCTCGAAAAAAGGATGAAACGATGAACCGTTTGATGTGGATTGCGTTGATTTGTGTTTTCGTTACTGGCTGTGCGGCGTGCGCTCCGGCCAGTACCATCGGATGTTCGGGCGGCCATTGCGCCGTCAGTCTACCGGCCGTATTGAACCATCACGGCCACTGTTTCCGGCGGCATGTAGTGCCCCCGCGTGCTCACCATTTCTTCCATTGCCGTCGGCCACTCCGGCGACTGGTGGCGGGGTTCTTCTGCTGTCGATAGATGGCGACTGTGGGGTGGAGCAGTTGGCTAGCTCGCAAGGCTCATAACCTTGAGGTCGCCAGTTCGAGTCTGGCCCCCACGATTTGAAATCACGGTGGCGGCGTGGTAGAGCCGGGCCCGGGGGACCTCCCCAGGAGCAACAAACCAGCTTGTCGGATGATTCTGTCTGCGGTCTACCACCCAAAACGACGGAAGACTCCGGCCCCGCCGTGCTTACTATTTGAGAGGAGGAGTCTTGTGAGAGAAACTTGTCCAGGCTGCGGTGAATTCCTGCCGACTGACAAAGTGATGTGCTCTCAGAGCCATACGATAGATCCTGGTGGGCTACTCTGTTCAAGTTGCGGACAAAAAGAAACCACAGATCCAGGATGGGCAGAGGGTCGCCGAGTTGGCCTGATACGCGGTAGGGCAGCAGCCAATGTCATAACTGGACCTGGAAAAAACTGAGAACTCACGGCGGCGGCGTGGCAGCGTCGGCTCCTGTCGCACGTTGTTGCGGCACAAAGAATCGTAGAGAGTTGTCGGAAATCATAGGTGTGCGTGAGGGTCCTGTCGCCCAATACCTTCGCAACGATAATCCGGCCCGCCGTGCTTTTCAATTCACCTGAGCAGAAAGGAATTGCTCGATGCTGGAACTCAGACGGAAGCTGAGGGAAAAGATTCTTATTGGTCGTGGTCCTGATCGTATTGAGATTGTCGTCAATCAGATTGGACGTAGTGCCGTGCGGCTGGGAATTACGGCACCACGAAACATTCTAATCATCCGCAGTGAGTTGCAGAATTGCTTTGTCTGCGAGTGGTGCAACAATCCAATTCAAGGTAGGGCAGTAACGCACCAGGGCCGCCACTTCTTTTGTTCCGTGGATTGCCGGGCTGATTGTCTGGCTCATTACGATGCCAATGGAGGGCAAGATGCCTGAGGCAGTGGTGTTTGATATCGAAACTGGGCCGTTGCCGGATGGCGTGTTGGAACGGTTGGCACCGCCATTCGATCCGTTGAAATTCGACAAGGGGGGGATCATCGGCCGAGAGTTCGACAAGGATGCTGACGTCAAACTCGGCAATGCAAGTTTGGCGAAAACGGTTGCCAAAAAAATCAGCGAAGGCCGTGTGAAATTTGCCGCCAAGCAAGCGGACTTGGTCAAGCAAGTCGAAACGGCACGGCAGACAGCCTTCGGGAAATTCCGAGACAAGGCTGCACTCTCCGCCATGACTGGCCAGGTGTTGGCCACCGGCTACTTCAATCAGCGGATCCAGATTGACAGTCGCGACGAACGCGATCAGCTTTTGAAATTTTGGGGCGTTGCCAAGGAAACGATCGGTCGCGGCAACCGGATGATTGGCTTCGACATTTTTCGTTTCGATTTACCATTCTTGGCCCACCGGACCTGGGTGCTCAGGTTGTCGTTCCCATTATCGGAAATGTTCGATGGCCGGAAATGGAATGCTGGTTTCATCGACATCAGGGAAGTATATCGACTGGGCGTGTATGGCGAATACATTTCGCTGGACACTTTAGCCAAGGGACTTGGCGTTGGCCAGAAGACTCCCGACATGTCTGGTGCCGATTTCTACAAGGTATGGGCGACCAACAGGAACAAAGCCAAGGCGTACTTGGCGAATGACTTGACTAATACTCGGGCTTGTGCCGAGAGATTGGGGTGTCTGAATGTTTGAACCAGCGACACGAAAAAAAGCCAAGCTCCGAATGGCCATTGACGGGCCATCGGGCAGCGGGAAAACCTACACGGCATTGCGATTTGCATTTGCTCTCGGCAAGAGGGTAGTGGCCATTGATACCGAACACGGTTCGATGAGCAAGTACCAGGGGGAAGTGGTTGATGGGCATACCTGGAATTGGCGAGTCTGCGAACTCAAACATTTTGATCCGCAGAATTACACGGTGGCAATGCAGGAGGCGGCTCGACTGAGGCCTGACGTCCTGATCGTGGATTCGCTCAGCCATGCTTGGGAGGGCATCGGAGGTGCGTTGGAGCAGGTGGCAAACAGCCCATCCAAAAACAAATACACTGCGTGGAAAGACGTTACGCCAAAGCACCAGCGGATGGTGGAATCCCTGCTCTCTTTTCCAGCCCACGTGATTGTCACCATGCGTTCCAAGATGGAACACGTACTGGAGGAAGATTCCAAAGGCCGATTGGTTCCACGAAAGGTTGGCATGGCTCCCATCCAACGACCCGGCATGGAATACGAGTTTGACGTAGTCTGCGAACTCGATTGGGACCATCGGATTTTGGTTACCAAGACAAGATGTTCGGCAGTCGATGGGGCCCGGGCTGAGAAGCCGGGGCCTGACTTCGTCAAGCCGATCATTGATTGGCTCAATCTTGGCAGCACTTCCCAGCCGGCTCCGGGCGGGCGGGACACCGCGGCAGGTGGAGTCGAAACATCGCCTCCTGCTAAACCGGAGCCGGCTTCTTCTGCCGGGCTGATGGCCGATTCCATGGCCCCAGTCACTCCGCCGGCCGACACCAGTGGGCAGGAGCGAGCGAGTGCCGAACAGATTGATCTGTGCAAGGGACTGGCGAAAAAACTGGGGATGCCACTGGCGGCTTTCCAAAAGGCTATCGCAAAACGTGGAGCGAAAACTACTGCTGGATTGAATGTTGAGGGGGCCGCAAATTTGATTTCGGCTCTGCAAAAGAAACTCGAAGGCCAGGAGGCAGCGAAGGCACCGGCAAACCCTCGCCAGAAGACCATGGTGAAGGAAGGGGACATTCCCTACTGAACCTGATTGAGCGGCACGGAAATGCTGCCGTCGAACGTACGGCACGGGCAGTGCTTGGCTACCCAGCGAGTTTCTGCCACACACGCAAAGAAACTGAAACCATTACACGAGCATTGGAGATAGAAGATGCCCATTAAACTGGACGCCAGCGGGTTCGAGAGTGAAGACGATGCCCATGGGACGCCGCGGCCGAAGCCAGGGCAGTACCATGTGAAGGTGCTGCGGGCGGACGATACTTTCGTCAAGATCGAAAAGGTGATCGTTGAGTTCAAGGTGCTGAACGGTACGGTGCCTGGCCAGCAGGGCACGCAGTTCACAGAGTTCTTTGGAGTGGCGTCCAAGGATGAAGACATATGCAAGCGACCGGAGAAGACCAAGAAGATGCTGGAACGTCTCAGGGTTTTTGCGATTGCCTGTAGGCTGCTAAAAATCGGTGAAAAAAAAGACGTGGATTTCGCCGATGCCGAAGGGGCTGAGTTGATTGTGGTTGCCGAGGAACAGATAGACAAGGGCAAGAAGTATACCAAGATCCCCTGGGACTCCATGTGGACTCTCGACCATCCGGACGTGGCGAATGTGCCGCGAGGGACGGGAGAAGTGGCGGGAGAGGAAGCTGTCCCTTTTGATGGTGCTGAGGGTGCTGGGGATGAGGGGGCAGGGGATGGGGCGGCGGGTGATTGGGATGATGTTTAGGATATTGGCAGGCGGGGCGCGGCGGGGCTGGGCTAGGCATGGCAAGGCACGGCACGGCAGGCGCGGCAAGGCTGGGCCTGGATCGGCCAGGCGAGGTATGGCACGGCAGGTACGGTGAGGCGAGGTATGGCGCGGCGCGGCGGGGCCAGGCAAGACACGGCAGGCATGACTAGGCGCGGCGGGGCTGGGCGCGGCAAGGCTTGGCAAGGCACGGCACGGCAGGCACGGATTGGCGGGGCTTGGCACGGCGGGGCGGGGTAGGGCATGGCAGGCGGGGCTTGGCGGGGCTGGGCCAGGCAGGGCACGGCACGGCAGGCGAGGCAGGGCGAGGTGCGGCGTGGCCGGGCGAGGTTAGGTACGGCCAGGCGTGACACGGCAGGCATGGAAAGGTTTGGTGCGGCGGGGTTTGGCCAGGACCGGCAGGGCTGGGTTTGGCGAAGACTGGCCGGGCATCGCAGGCAAGGAGCGGCCGGGAGTGGACTGGCACGGCAAGGCTAGGCAAGGCACGGCATGGCCACCAACCAATACAAGCAACCCATGGGCACCCCCGAACCATGGCGAGCAATTTATCAATCTCGGGGAATGCAGAACAAGGAGCCAGACAATGGCTAAGAAAGCTGCACCTAAGGCAAAGAGTGCCGAAAGCAAGACAGAGGCACTCCAAATCACTGCACCGAATCTCCGCGTGGCGGAATTCCTGATCGAGGGCACCTCGCCCTACGTGCAGAACAGGTTTCCGAACAAGGCACTGGCAGAGATGCGAGCCAAGCAGGAAGCGGGCTCGACTGCTACGAAGGGAGCCAAACGGAAGCCGAAGAATTTCAAGGAGTGTTACGAGAATGCCATGCACAAGGCAGAGGACGGCGGTTGGCACGGATTGCCGGCTCCCGGACTGCGGGCAGCGATGATCTCCGCCTGCAAGCTGTGTGGGTTCGCTATGACTCGCGGCAAGTTGGCCCTGGTCATCCAGGCGGACGGCTACGGCAGCGACGGTACGCCACTGGTGAAAATCACCAAGGGCAAGCCCAAGTACAGTGAGTTGCCGGTACGCAACGCCACGGGGGTTGTGGACATTCGGGCAAGGCCGATGTGGTCGCCTGGTTGGCAGGCAAAGGTTCGCGTCGAGTATGACGCCGACCAATTCACGGCCGAAGACGTTGGCAATCTGCTGTTGAGAGTGGGCTTGCAGGTTGGCATCGGTGAAGGCCGGAACGACAGCAAGAAGTCCACTGGTTTGGGCTGGGGCTTTTTCAAGATTGCCGCTTGATGGATGAGGCGGTTCGGGCCGCGGCCAGTTTCATGGCTGGCCGCGGCCATTACTCAAAACAATCGGAGGCATGTAATGACCCGCGAGGACGTTGAACAAATCAGGCAAGAGTTGGACCAGGTGGAGCGGACGCCTGATGGCCGGCTGTTGGTAGACGATGTGATTGAGGCAGCCAAAGAAAACAAGGATTGGGAACTGCATAAGCGGTTCAACTGGAACATCAAGGAAGCCGCTCTGGAACACTGGCGGGAGGTTTGCCGGCGGGTCATTCGGCAGGTGCATATAACGAAGCCAGACGGCAGCGGGGAAGTGACACGGCACTACATCAACTTGACGCCGTCGGGTGAGGAGCAGGGGTACCATATTTTGGCTGAGGTGCTTGACGACAAGGAACGTCGGGTGAAACTGCTGCTGCAATCGAAACGGGAGGCTGAAAATTGGCTGTCCAGTTTCCAAATGAAATACGGGCAGTTGAGTGAGTTGGATTTGAGCATTTTGGAACGGGCCGTCAAGCGGACCTTCGCGGGGGTGGATGATATTGAGTGAAGGCAGTTTGACGTGGCCCGGATGGGCTTGGCGCGGCTGGCGGGGCTCGGTGGGGCTGGGCATGGTCAGGCTAGGCATGGCAAGGCACGGCACGGCCGGTGTGGCAAGGCTGGGCCTGGATCGGCCAGGCAAGGTCTGGCCAGGCATGGCAAGGCACGGCACGGCAGGCATGACAAGGCGCGGACCGGCAGGGATGGGTACGGCAAGGCAAGGCGAGGCTGGGCAGGCGGGGCACGGCCGGTGTGGCAAGGCTGGGCCTGGTGCGGCTAGGCATGGCATGGCACGGCACGGCAGGCGAGGCACGGCAGGCAAGGGATGGTCTGGCGCGGTACGGATGGGCGAGGATTGGTTCGGATGGGCAAGGCTGGGCCAGGCATGGCAGGCACGGAAAGGCCCGGACCGGCTGGGCCAGGACCGGCAAGGCGAGGTGAGGCACGGCAGGTACGGTGAGGCGCGGTGTGGCTGGGTCCGGATCGGCAAGGTCTGGCTGGGAAGGGCATGGCGTCGCAGGCGAGGCTAGACAGGGCATGGCGAGACGGGGCAAGGCACGGCACGGACTGGCAGGCAAAACACAATGGAATCAATCAAATGCCCATTCGTTGTACTGGTAGACTCCCGCGAGCAACGGCCGTACGAATTCAAGGGATTCAGGGCAGGCGCCGCTCAGCAGTACCGCCCGCTGGCCGTCGAGTGGAAATGGAAGGGACTCAAAACAGGTGACTATTCAATCGAAGGTCTCGAACATCGCATCGCCATCGAACGGAAGAGCCTGGCCGACCTCTACAATTCCTGCGGCCAGGGCAGAGAACGATTCGAGAAAGAATTCGCACGGCTCGCAGAATTCGAGTACGCGGCGGTAGTTGTCGAGGCCGATTGGAAAACCATTCTCAAATCACCACCAGAACATACGAAAATGCCGCCCAAGTCGATCTACCGGACAGCACTCAGTTGGTCCGTCCGCCACAAGGTTTGCTGGTGGGCCATGCACGACAGGCGGCTCGCAGAAATCACTACATTCCGACTGCTGGAGAAATTCTGGCAGCAAGCCCAAGAAGGAAAGGGAGACTGATGGGAATCGAACTGGACGCAAGTGAAGTGAAGACGGAAAAGCCCGAGAAGTCTGGCGAGTTGGAAACTTGGAATGAGGTTGCGGATGGAGCGGAGCCGGAAACGGCACCAGAGGCCGCGGCGCCCGAACCCGAGCCAGAACCCGAACCCGAGACAGAACCAGAATCAGAGCCAGCACCACCCACCCAGCAACCCGAGCAACCGGCAGCCCAGCTACCGAAGTTTCTGGCGTCCGCAGAAAGAGCACGTGCGAAGGTGCGGAATTTGCAGGTCAAGGAAAAAAACCTGCTGGATCAAGCCAACGAGATTCGCGGGAAGATTGATGCTGCCTACACGGAACTCGGCCGACTGGTTGCCGAATCACCCGACTTGATGGCACCTGCCCCGACGGTGAAAATCAGTCCGAAGAATGCTGGCTGGGCAAAGGCACCTATTTCCGTGTTGAAATTGTCGTCGGTGATTGAAACTGCACTGACAAAGCACAATGGATTCGAGACAGTCGGAGACTTGGCCGCCTACCACGAGAACAACGGGAATCTCTCTGGACTGGAACGGATCACGGAAGCCCGGGAGAAGAGGATTTCCGAGGCTCTGATGGAATTCATTGCGAGTCAGAAATGAAAGCCAAGCGAATTGTCTGTCTGATTGTTGCCGGCGAACACGAGATTTTCGGCGTCATTGACGGAAAGACAGTGGAACAACGACTTCGGCAAACGCTGGAGGCGGTCGAACACACACCAGCCGGAATCAAAATGGTCATTGATGTACTGGTTGGAAACGAGGAAGTACCTGTGCCGTTTCGCCAAGAGGAAGATCCGGAATGAGTTGGTTGGATTATCTGATTATCGCGAGCTACTGCCTGGCAGTCCTGATGATTGGCAGATGGTACCAGCAACGGAACCGCACTGCCGATGATTTCTTTCTCGGCGGCCGACGGATGGGTCCGTTGCCGGTGGCGGCATCGTTGTTTGTCTCGTGGTTCTCGGTAATCAGCTACACGGCCATCCCAGGGGAAGTGGCAGCCAACGGCCCGGGCGTTTACGTTGGCCTGTTGGCAGCCCCTTTTGCCCTTTGGTTCGTCGGCTGGAAAGTCATTCCCCGCCTACGGTTTTCGCAAACGGTTTCGGCCTACAAAATCATCGAGAAAAAATTTGGAGTTTTTTTGGGGCGGTTTGCATCGGCGTTGTTTCTGGCCATGAGGGTTGCTTGGATGGCCATGATAGTCCACATTGCATCAAGTGTGATTCTGTCCCCGATTGTCTTTGGTCGCAGTAATCGAGCAACAACCTGGACACTCGCTGTGATAATGGTTGGCTTGACTGATTGCATTCAGGCGGCGGTCATGTTTGGCGGGGCTGTCGCTGTCATTTTGATCGCTGGAAAGGAGGTGGTGTGGAATGGGCAAAATGCGCCCTTTCACGTAGATTGGCCTGTGCTCAAATTCTGCGATCCGTGGGCACGGGCTTCAGTAGTCACGGCAATCGTGGGATCGCTTTCGCTCGGCATTTGCGTGAAAACGGACGACCAAATGAATGCCCAGCGGTTTTTGGCAGTGGCCGATTCACGCCAGGCCCGGCAGGTTCTCTTCGGGGGATTTGCGTTGGACTGTCTGTTGACAGGCTTGCTCGCGTGCGTTGGTGTGTGCTGTCTGATGGCCCATGGGTCGAGCCCCGTCTCGGTTGCGGACGATTTGTTCCCCCGAATCGTTGGGGCGGGGCTCCCCGTGGGCGTCAGTGGGTTGATTGTGGCAGCTTTGCTTTCGGCGGCCATGAGTAGTCTTTCTAGCGGTATCAATTCGTGTGTGTCGACGGTGGCGAGTGATTGGTTTCAACCCATGATTGCTAGGCGTAGTTCTCAGGGAATTACCATCCTTGCCACCGTCGGCCTTGGCATCATCATTTTCATTCTCTCTCAAATCATCGGGGTTATCGAAGGCAACCTTTTCGAGCTGTGCTACAAGGTTGTCAATCTGCTGGCCACGCCGCTCGGCGGGTTGATGTTGACAGCTCTCTTTATCCCGCGTGCCCGCGTGCGTATGGTATGGCTGGGTTGCTTTCTCTGCCTGGCCGTGGTGGTTTACGTGACTTACTTTTCGGGGATTACGTTTCTACTGGCCAGTCCGTTGGGGTTGGCGGTGCAACTTACGGCCGCGTGGGCGGGGAGGAAATGATGGAAACAACAACCATCCAAGGCGTGCGGTTTGATTGTCGAACAGGCGAGCCGCGAGTTGTAGACATTCAAGTAGAAGTACGGACTGACTCAGAAGCAGACAGAGCCGTGTGGCTCGCTAAGGGCGGTGTCACGGGCTACGAATCATTTTGTCTTGACAGAAGTTCGCCAGCCGACCTGAAAGCCAGATTTTACAAAATGAAATTGAATGGCTGGTGGGCATGCATGGGCACAGAAGGCCGCTGGGATGCTCTGTATATTCACGGCTTGCAAATGACAAAGTTACTGGAGGACTTGGAGTTGTGAAGAAAGCATTCACTCTAATCGAACTCCTAGTAGTAGTCGCCATCATCGGCGTCCTGCTCGCTCTCCTACTCCCCGCAGTCCAATCAGCCCGGGAATCCGCCCGCATGGCCCAATGCTCCAACAACCTCAAACAAATCGGCCTGGCTCTCCACAGCTACCACGAAGCCCACGAATCATTCCCATGCGGAGCTGCCGTTGGTTTTCTCACATCAACAGGCGGGCCCTACGGCACACCCACGGGCACCCGAGAAGGCTGGCGAGTTCTCATCCTTCCATTTCTCGATGAAAGGGGGCGACACGATGCGTTTGATTTCGATGATTCGATCTGCAATGGCCTGGACAATCGGTTGTCCTCCACCAGGATCCCAGGATACGAATGTCCCAGCGATGGGCGGCAGCCGTTCGACCCGCACATGCAAACAGTCTTCCGATGGCGGACTGCAAATTATTGCGGTGTCGCTGGGGCTGCGGAATTTCGCTTACTCGAAACAAGTCACTGTGGCGGGTATCACACCGACGGAATCTTGTATCCACTGTCCGGTGTGCGAATCGCCGATACCCATGACGGTGCGAGCAACACCCTGGCCGTCGGCGAGCAAATCAACTGGTTGAGAGTGTGGACGGCGGGGGCTTATCGAACGGACATCTACGGGATTGACAACCACGTCTGCGTGTTCAGTTGCAAGAATGTGACGTGGCCACTCAATACTGATCCGGAAGAGCGGAAGTACAATCACGCTCGGGCGGATCAGAACTGTTTGTTCAACGATATCTTTTTCAGCAGTCGGCATGATGGGGGCGTGGAGTTTTTGTATGCCGACGGCCATGTGGAGTTTTTGGGGGACAAGATGGGGATTGGGGTTTTGAGGAAACTGGCCACTCGAAATGGAGGGGAAATTCCATGAAAACCAAAGAGGCAGTTTTGGAAGCAGTGCGAAACGGCAGAGAGTCGCAATGCCTTGATGGCCGAGATTATGCTCGCTTGGTTTTGTTTTTCGAGAGTGACCAATGGGAGCCGTTTGGTTTTGCATTACCAGGAGAAGAAACATGTACTCTGAAACCCTGGGCAAGAGAAGAACTCTTGGCTCAACTTGAATCTGACTTGAATTTCGGAATCGAGAAAGCGGAAGGGCAACGGGGAATCTCGGCCAGCCTGATGTATGAAGTCGTCAAGATGTGGCTGTGGATTCTTGACGATCCCTTGCAGCATCACGACAATTACCACGGCTACGGGCTACCGTTTTTCGAGGAAATCCAGACGAAGTATTTTGCTGTTGAGGCCACTCGAAATGGAGGGGAAGTGCAATGAATCAAAAAGATGGTGGGCATGCTTTTCCAAGAACGGCGGCTAACGCCGCTGACTGTAGCCATTCGGGAATGTCCCTTCGCGATTGGTTTGCGGGGCAGGCATTGACGGGATTATCTAGTTGCATTGGTAGACATCAACTTTTCGCACACGACTGGGAGACGGAACACATTTCCAAGGCAGCCTACATTTTGGCCGACGCAATGCTAGAAACGAGGGAACAATGAAACTACTCGCCCTACTCACCTGCCTACTCGGCAGCCAAAACTACACGACCGTCGCCAACCACGGCCCCGCCGGCACGTACTGTGCATTCCCCGGCGCCTGTCGAATGGCCGACGGCCGAATCATCGTGGTATTTTACAACGGGACTGGCCACGTCACACGGACGGACCAGCGGAAAGGTGGCGGGGCGATCGCCTACACGATTTCCGGTGATGAGGGGCGGACGTGGAGCGAGCCGGCCATGCTGCTGGACACAGAGGAAGACGACCGAGACCCCAGCATCAGCTTGCTGAGGGACGGCCGGTTGATGCTCAGCTATTTTCGGCTGGGGACGGTGCCGGTGTTGACGGGGGATGGGGTGTATATTGCGGAGATTGTGGCGGGAGTTGAAACACGGGATGGCGGTTCGTCCGCGGCCCGAACAAACCCGGGTACTTTCATTCTCCCGTTGAGTCAAAAGACGTTCAACTCCCGCCATGTCCGCAAACTCCAGCACGACGCCGGCACCAGTTCCCCGGTCCGCGATTTCGGCAACGGCCTGTTGATGCTCGGCAGCTACCACATCGACCAGCCATACGTCATTCGCTCGGCCGACAACGGCAAGACCTGGCAGGTGTTCGACATTCCGAATGGTGGGAAGCATTTGGATGCTGAGACGGATATTATCGAGTTGGTGCAGAGCCGTGAATTAACCACGGGGGAGAGTTGTGGTGAACCCCCTGGGTCCGCAGGCGTTGGCAGCGTAGCGGATGCACCGTCGCTTGGCAAAAGCCAAACCGGGAACCCCAGTCCTGCACCGGCTCGTTTTTACGCCGTCATGCGTGGCCACAACTGCAACGGCCACTACAGCACCAGCAACGACGGAAAGAATTGGACGGTGGCTGAGGATATTGGATTTCCTTTGCACTGTCCGGTGTTGCATCGGGTGCAGTTGGATGTGGAAAAAGGCAGAGGGGAGAAATCCACCGAACCTGGGCAAGTGGCCATAGTCCCGAAGCATCCAACTGCCATCCTTCTCGCCCACCGCGTCCCCGCCACGGCCCTCCACTATTCTCTCGACGAGTGCAAGACGTGGAAGGGGCCGATCCAGATTGATTCTTGCGGCGGTGCGTATCCTTGTTTCGTGACTTGCAGGGATGGGAGTGTGCTGGTGATTTACTATACCGAAGGAACGTCGAGCCACATTCGGTGCCGACGATTCACTGTTTCAAAGAAAGGGATATCATGGCAAGAACTGAAAAAGAATTAAGAGAACAGCAAAAGCGAGTGGGCCACGTTTCACATGCAAGTTCGTGCGGCTACCCATCCGAACCATGTGGCTGTGAAGTAGACAACAAACGAGAAAGGCGTACTACCCACAAATCCTATTGCAACTATCCAAGTGACCCATGCGACTGCGGATTGTGTTGAGTTTCTGGAAATTCGGTACCGGCAATTAACACTGACTGAGAAAGGAGTGGTGTGGCAATGAATCAGGAATTCTTTGACGTGGAGTGCCTGGGGCTTCAGATTTCTGCTGATGGGCAGCGAGTCTGGGTTTGCGTCAATGGGCAATGCGTATTGAGGGCAAAAGGAATTGAGCTTTTGGAAGTCCGAGATGATCGAATATCTGAAACTGACAAAATGATAAAGACGGAAGCATCCGCAACCTAGCGGACAACCCCCTACTTTTCCATGGAGGATTGAGCCATGGCACGTCGCCGCAAAAAAGACAAAACGGCCGAGAAGAAACGCAAGGCAGTGGCCGTCCATTTCCTGGCACGGCTGCACGCCGGCAAAGTCCGTAGTCCCTACCGCATCATGGAAAGTCTAATCAAGAGCCATCGGAAGGATTTGGCGGACGCTCAAATTGCCATTGCCTGGCGGATGGGTTGGCGGGCGGACGCAGATGGCAAGCTGAAGCTGGGGACGATGTCCCTGGCTTCGGAGTTCCAACGGGATTTGCCGAGTGACGCCTACGATGCCGTCATGCTACTCAACCACGAGGCATTCAACAAGGGCATTCTGAATGACCAGCAACAGGAAGCCGTGATTTTCCACGAGCTGTGCCATTTGGAAATTGCCAAGGATACCGACGGTGAACCAAAAATGGACGACAAGAAGCGGACGTGTTTTCGATTGAGGAAACACGACATCGAAGAGTTCAACGAGGTGGTGGCGAAATTCGGTTATTACAAGGCGGACGTCGAGCAGTTCGCGGCCACGGCGATCGAGGCCAGGAGCCAGCCTTTGTTGCCTGGGGTTGAGAAACCTACGCTGGCGAAAGTTGGGTGAGTGATGATCTACATTATCTCCATCGCCATCCCAGTTGCCTTACTGTTGACCCTGCGATTCGGCTACCGCCTGCCGTGGTGGCGGCCGAATGAAGATCAGCGGTGTGTCGATCTCTGGACATTCACGCATTTCTGCCACGGGCTGGGTTTCTATACTGCACTGAAGACCGGCCTTCTGTTGTCTGGGGCGTCGGCGCTACCGTACAATCTGGTTATCGTAACCATGCTCCTGGAATTCTGTTGGGAACTCTGGGAAAACAGCCAGCTCGGAATTCGCCAGCAGCATAGCTGGGGATACCCGCGGTATCGTGGAGACAGTGTGCTCAATTCCCTGTTTGATCTATTTGCCTGTATCTTGGGTGCTTTGTCGCTGGCTTGGTTTTGGTAGAGAGACATCAGCAGTGAGTCATACGCCGATGCCCAGGTCCAGAGACAAGCCCATTTTTTTCCAAACCTGCCGTGCTCGCTTTGCGGTCTGCCGTAGAACGTATGATGCAACCGGCCCTGGCCGATGGCCACGACACGCATGAATTCGTCAGACGCTTTGAGAGAATTGCCAGTGTCATGGCTAGGGAAATGACGGATGAGTGGAGGAAGGGATCGTCGAAACGGAAAATGGTGAGCAACGCAAAAGCGCACACCGCTGCTGGCGAAGCCGCCGAGGAGGAAACGTGATGAATTTGCCACATCGCATTCGAGCGTGTAATGGAGATCCAAAATACTGGAAGGGGGCTATTAGTGTCTTGGCCGATGAAGCCGCCGAGGAGATCACCCGCCTGGAGGCTGAGGTTAACGGAATGACGAAAGCTCGCGATAGATTTTGCAGCAACATCAATCAAATTGGTCGGATGTTTTGGGGTGAGGACAAAGACCACTATGCTCCAGACGCAGTTATCAGGAAGGTCGAACAACTCCAGGCCATCGTCGACGAGTTACCTAGTGAGAAGCAGTATGAGCAACTGAAGGGCATTGCAGCGTTAGCGATGGACTGGCGAGCCGCAGAGGTGCATCACGCGGCTTGTAAACTAGGGATACGGCATGATGGCAAGAGCAGGCCTTCCGTCGAAAACCGTATATCGGTATTACGAAGTGCCGTAGATAGCTACAAACGAAGCATCCGCGAAGCCGCCGATGAGGCAAAGGAGGAAGGATGCGTGAGTGTCAATCAAGGAATTGTCCCCCCGGCAGAATAGAAGAGGATTTGCAACAAGTCCTCCTACGGTTTTCAGGGTGGGGCAATTCTCACATGGGTTACGAGGCAACACCATTTTGGTATTGTGCCAAATGCCGTCGAAGGGATCTTGGACAATGGAAGTTTTATAATGATAAGCGTGCAGTCCGCAAGCTGCAACGAGAAGCCGCTGAGAAGGCCGAGAAGGCAAAGGAGGAAATGGGATGAAAGCTGATTGGGCCGATCAAGCTGCCGCACAGATTTGGTGCGACCTAAGCAATCGTAGAGGGTTTGGTTTAGATGATCTAAAATACGATGAGGATGAGGCTGAGCTGTTTGCCGAAATCCAATCGAAGCACGCACAGATAATTCGCGATGCTGCCAAGGACGCTGCTAAGTGAGTAATGTCAGAGAAACGGATTTCCCCCAATGGCTTTCTCTCCACCGCCAGCCAATGCCGGCCAACGCTTGGCCGAAGCTCTCTCCTGGAAACCCAAACGTCGCGAAGGCCACAATCTCGCTGGCACCTGCCCTCATGCCTGTGGGACGTCTGATGCGTGCAAGCTGCACATCGACAAAGCTCTCTGGTATTGCTTCAGTTGCGGCAAAGGCGGCGGTTCCTACACGTTCGCCAAGTTACTGAGCTGGGGTGACGAGTCCTGTCGGGATGCTCTGGCGGCCGCGGGGTTTGAGACTTCCTCAGACAGCCAGCAACGGACCAACCTGCTCGACACCGTCGATCCCATCGACTTCCTGGCCCATGCCAAGGGAACCACCGGCGAAGCCTTCCGAGCCTACGGCGCCGTGCTCCAGAAGGATGGCCATGGCATCAAGTTTCCAGTCTACGGCCCCGACGGTGAACGCTGTTCAGGATTCACGCTCAATTCTCCCCAGGACAAGGGCAAAAACCTCAGGGGGATGCCGGCCGGCCTGTTCTGGCCCGGGCAACGAGCCAAGCCAGGCGAAACTTGGTACATGGTCGAGGGCGTCAAGGATGCGGCTGCACTCTGGTCACTCGGCTACCTCAACACCGTCGGGCTAAACACCAATCACCTGGCAGCCAAGTTCTGCCACCTATTTCAGGGGGTTGACATAATCGTCGTCCCAGACCGGGATGAGCCGAGCGAAAAGGGAGCCAAGACCACGGCTAAAATGCTTGCCGGTCACTCCCGCTCGCTACGCATCGCTCAATTACCTGGCCCGCTAGCTCCAAGCCACGGCGATGACGTTCGCGACATCCTCCGGCTCGCTGGCGGCCGAGAAATGGTCGACCGGGCCATCCGGCTCGCTCGGCCAGTAGACTCCCATGGCGAGTTCCTCGAACAACCAGAGTTCGAACTCATCTCCGGCCCCCAGCTCCATGCCGCCGACGTCAAGCTCGACCCCATCATCGATCGAGTTCTCTATGCCCAGCAACCCTGCGTCATCGGCGGCCCATCCAAATCCCTAAAAACCTCCCTGCTTGTCGAAATGGCCATTTCCATTTCCTGCCGTCGGAAATTCCTGGACCATTTCTGGATTCCCGAAAAACGGAAAGTGGCTTTGCTCTCAGGAGAATCCGGCTTGGCTGCCCTCCAGAACTGCTATCGCCGAATTTGCCACTCCAAGGGCCTAGACCCTGCGGTAGACGCCGCAGGCTTCTTTCTGAGCGAGTCTCTCCCCAGACTCGACCGAAAAGACCACCTCGACGCCATCGGCCGTTTGATAGCCGCACACGGCCTCGACGTCCTCATTCTCGATCCGCTCTATCTAGCGGCCGGTGAAGCCAATTCCGCCTCCCTCAATGAAATGGGGGCCATGCTCCGTTCCGCAAATTCCATGTGTCTGAAAACCGGCTGCACGCTGATTCTCGCCCACCACACCATCAAGCGCCCCGGCCTTCTTTCCAATCGCGGCTCCCAAGAACCCCTCGAACGCGAAGATCTCCACGGTTCAGGAATCGGAGAATGGTGCCGCCAATGGATCCTTCTCAACCGCCGACTCCCATACCACCCCGGCCTCCATGAGATGAATTTCGTCATTGGCGGTTCCGCCGGCCATTCCTCCCATTGGTCCCTCTCCGTCGACGAAGGCGAATTCTCACCCGAGAAATTCGGTGGACTAGAAAAATGGTCAACCAAACTCTCCCCACTCGAAGAAGCCAAGGAATTCGACCGCATAGCAAAATCCCAAGAAAGGGCCGCTGACCGTAAAGAAAAAACCGCCATTACCACTGCCGAAGACACAGCAACCATCCAAGATTATCTATCCCAAACTCCCAATCTCCCAGGCTGTGGCAAACGAGAAATTCGCTTGGCACTCCACTGGGGCGATCACCGCATGTCCCGGGCTATCGATCTGGGTCTAGCTCAAATGCTGTGGTGCGAGACTGCCATAATCAAGCCCAATCGAAAAACTCCCTACCCAGTATACAAGCTCATATCCTCCAATACCCAGCAACCACTATTCTAATACCCCCTCTATGGTAGCTACGGCACAACAACTATCCACCTCCCGCACCCTTACGCACAATGAACCTTGAGCATGGGGCCAGACCTTAGGCACTTTTTGGACAGGGGTGTATCCCTTTAGGGGATACCCCCTGCCCGTGTGCGTAAGGTCAGGACACTGCTCATTACACCAAATGCACAAGATACCTTGGGCACAACGGGAATGGGAATGTGCCCAAGGTATTGGTGATGGCCACAGAAAAAAGGAAAGACAAAAAGGAAATGCGCGGCTAGGTGCGTGCCCCTACATATAGCCTAAAAGGGGGATTGACAGATTAACGGCAGGGAACGGCACCTAATGTGGGTATTGACAGGCTGAGTTGGGTGTAGAGTTGCGTTCCTACTGGAGAGTCGCCGATTGGGCGTGATGGGCGGCCATAGAGTTGCGTTTTGATACTGAAACGCTACTCGGTCGAGAAAATGTCAGCACCCCCCCCGTCCGTTCATAAGGGGAGGGGAGGGTCCAGGGGGCATTGAGGATGACACGTGCGTTGGAAAAAATATCGGAAAAATTGAGGAGGAAATTTTATGAGTTGTTTTCGTAGATTTTCTTGCTGGCTTGGTTTCCACTGTTGGCGGCAATTGTGCATTGCATTGCCAGGAGACCCAAGATACAAAACGTGTTGGTGGTGCAAAAAAGAGCGGGTGCTTCCGCCACGAGGTTTTTGAGGAGGAAAAAACCCATGAAGATCACATTTGATCCAGACGGGAGTCTTCGGCCGGTTGAGAAGGTTCCGTTTTTGGATTGGGGGGATCCGGAATTGCAGCACGTGATTCGAAGTCATTTTGGTGAGTTCGCGGCCGAGCGGGATGGTCAGGTGCTTGTCGAGATTTTCATTGGGCCGGACGGGATCCGGGCGGTTTTTCGGAATGAGTGAAATAAAAACGGAGGATTGAGGAAATGTGCGTACAAGCTTGGCCTTCGTCGGATCGGCCTTTTCGGGAGATGCACTCTTTTGTTATTGGGGGAGGTTGTCAAGTCGTGAAAGGGAAGAGCTATCAGCCCAATTTTCTGCGGCTAATTCTGGATGAGCGGCAAGCTTGGGAAATTGCCATGATGCTGCTGGCGGAAATTCGTCGCGGAGGAACTGGGATGGAAATTCCTTTGATGGGGATCCTGAGGGAGGAGGGTGAGAACGATGGCTGAATTGAGATGGCAGAAATCCCCGCCGGACGAGCCGGGGGATTGGTTATGGGTGGAGAATACGGCCGGGCGAGCCAAGAGAGGTGGATTCTGTTCGGTGGCAGCAAATGGAGCCATTTTCTTCTGGAGTTCCACGGGAGAACCGATTCCACTTGCAACCACGGCCTGGGCGAAGATCGAGTTGCCGTGCGAGTGTGGAGATCCGGCTCCGACTTCGGTGACGATCGAGTTGCTGGGAGAGCGGGGAGATTCGGTTGCGGCCCCGGTGCCGAACTCTGCGGAAACCAGTACAGACTGACGGCCGTCCGTTCGGCCAAGTGACGGGTGTTTGTCAATCCCCCAGTAAAGTTTTCCAATGGAATAGGCTTTGCGGCTATTGACTTATTGGATGGGGAGTGCCAGAATGGCAGGAGTGGAATTCAACTCAGTGAGGTGACCGATGCCTAACCAAGACAAGCTCAAGCCTTGTCCGTCCTGTAGAGCAATGCCCCGGTGGCAACAACGTGCCCCCATCGACTACCCGAGGTGCGAGACGTGTGAGGACTGGACTATATTGGACCGATATCCGGGGGTTGGGTACTGTGGAGCCAACAGGCTTAGAAACCTGCAAATAGGGCCGACCCCCTCCCGCTTCGGCTGCGTTCACCACAAACCAAAAAGGGAAGACTGATGACTGACCTAGAAAGAGAGATCAAATCACTAGAAGATGAAGTGAGTTCCCTTTGCGACCAGCGTGACGCCATTCAGGAAAAGATTTCTGCTGCGTCAAAGCGACGGTACGAGTTGGAAAAAGAGGTTCATTTGGCCACAAAGGCTGAACTTAAAGAGCTACGTGACGGGAAAGGATGAGAAGATCGCCGTAGCCACTGCGATCACCACAAACCCAAGGAGTGACGATCATGTCGACAGCAGTAATCGAGGAAGCGAAACTCACGGCGACGGGGCAGGCGGATGCCCGGCGGAAGTTTGCCGAGTACAGGGAGGTGGTATCTGCCGGCCGCGGAACCGCCGTGGACGTTGAGTTGAAGAAAGCGTATCAGCAGATTGGGATGGGCCGAACCATAATCTCCCTAAACAAGGCCATGGAGTCTGCCGGGATTGATTCTAGCGGCCATCCGGTTTTGGCGGTTGCAGGTGCGACGGCCAAGTGGGTCTGGTTTCGTTGGAATGCTGGCCGAATGCACGATTCCGATGGTAGATGGTGGCATGAGGCCAGTGCGTTCGTTTCGGATCATGCCGTCAATCCGGGCTGGAATTATGGCAATTACAGCAGAGGGACCAAGACGGGAACGTTTCGTTTCCCGCGAGCATTTTTTGGTATTCGCGTGAGAGACCCAATTCGTGCCCGCGTGCCGATTGTACCGCCGGCCCTTCGGCCGAAAGGCAGCTTGGCCAACTACGTCCTGCTCTGGGAAGCCAACTGGCAAGAGGCGCCCGAAGATCCGTACCTACTCCGTCGCATCACGCAGGATTTGTTTGTGGTGTTGGCCCAGTGGGACCTCACGGACGTGGAACGGAGCGTTTTGGATATGGCGACTGTCGGGGCGTACAAACCTACTTGAATTGAGAGGACGGCATGAGCCGAAAGAAAAAACCTCAATCCATCGGCCAGCGGATCAAAGCCATGCGGCTGGCGGCTGAGCTTTCGCAGGAGGCGTTGGCTGAGGCGGCTGGGATCAAGCAGAGCTATCTCTCGCGGATCGAGGGGAGTGACCATGATCCGCAGGTGCGGACGCTGAAGAAGTTGGCTGGGGCGTTGGGGGTGGAAGTTAGTGAGTTGATTGACTGAGAGGAAATGTAAGGCACTGATATAGCAGGCTCACCAAACAGGAGATTCTAATGCAAACCCACGAAGATAGAGATGCTCGTCGCGACTGGCTGCGCAGTTTGGCGGCCAAGGCAGAGCAAATGTGTGTCGCCGGAGAATCTAAGATTACGGCCGGCAAGGAAGGTGAACCGGTACTCGGGGAGTGGAAGACAAACGGCATCGACGTTCGACATTTGCCGCCAGACGAACACGGTATTCTGAGGATCTCAATCGGTGGCGGCGAAACCCCCGTCCCGTTGAATTACTGTGTGTTTCGCGGCGACCACTCAGCTTGTGTTGACCTATTACGTAAGGCACTGGCTGCTCTTGAAAGAGGGCATGGTGACTGAAGTATATCAACGCCAAATGTAACTCCAAGAGGTGAGAAGATGCGATGGACTCATACGTCAGTGTTCTTTGACCTTCGATGTGGCACGCTGGAGTTTCGTCTTCACGCTCAGTCCCGTGGAGTGACTGGCCACTTTATGGCATCGGACCGAAAGACGTATCACAACACGGCATCGCTTGTCGTTGACGAGAAGTTTCAGACGGATCAGATCAAGCAATTGTTGCACCATGCAATGGGAATGGGCAACTATACGCTACGGGATGAGAGTAACGTGAGGCTGGCGATCATAGGATTGCCTGGCGTCCGTGCATTCTGATGTAAGCCCGAGAGGTGAGACGATGGCCGACAGGAAAACAGAGTCCCAGCAGGATTTTGAGGAGGCATTACGATCCACAGGTGCGGACGCTGAAGAAGTTGGCTGGGGCGTTGGGGGTGGAGGTTAGTGAGTTGATTGATTGAGGAAGGAAAAGACGCATGGCCGGAGAAGCTCATTTACACCGCATGAGAATATTGGAAACACCCTTCTCGTGTGATCGATGTTTTTGTCCGGTGAGGAACGGAGATGTTGCCTTGATGGGTGAAGCCAGTGTCACTGCGGGATATGGATATGCACCGGAGACGATCGTTGTTATTGGTCGCAACTTTCGGTTGTTGTGTCCAAAATGTCTTGATTGACTGAGAGGAAATGTAACCCCGAGAGGTGAAAGATGACGGTAAGAGAAAAACTCGAAAAGATGCTCTATGACTGCGGGCTCTGGCCAGCCGATGCTCGGGCCATCTTCGACTTCATGCTGGAACGCGATTCCGATGGCGTCTACAAGACGATGCAGTGGTCTGACCCGATCGAGGGAGAAGGGGCCTATCCCAAACAATTATTGGCGGGGATTTGGCTGGACCTGCAATGCCATGCCGCGAACTGGCTTGCCGAGCAAAAGCCGCAGCATTTTGCCAGGGTGATCGCGCCCGACATGATTGAGACTGATGATAGGCACTGGTGGGACAGTTTCGACAACTGCGAACGTGAAGTGTCCGCCAAGTTTTTCGTGCGTGCTTGCCAGAAGGCAGGAGGTTGGACAGTAGCAAAACACCAGCTAGACGCTGAAGACAAATACGACTATTTGTTCAATGGGCTGATTGAGCGTGGCTGGATTATTGACAATCGCGACAGCACCTACACAGCCACACACAAATTCATCTATCACGCATTAGCTCACTTCCCGGCTGTTCAAGAAAGTGAGGCGACCGATGCCTGACACAACCAACCACTGCCCCGTCTGCGAAGAGCGGGAGCGGCTGATTGAGGAGCTGGTGGAGGCGAGCAGATTGATGGCGAATCTCGTTGAGGCCGCAGGACACTCTGCCGGCCAATGGGCTGCGGGTCATCAAGCCTTGGCTCGATCGTATGCCCAAATGGCTCGCGAGGCCATCGTCAAAGTCGAGGAGCGAACATGAGCAAGCATACCCCGGGACCGGGAGAAGAAGGGTGGGCCGAGCAGTGGACTGAAGCCGCGCTCGGCGACTTTCGGCCTGAGATCAAAGTCAGAAAGAAGGCGGAAGAGATCGAGCATACGCCAGGACCGTGGTCCGTTAACACTAATGAGCACTACGAACGCGGCAAGCCCGGCTTGATCTGGGGCCCGGCTGGACCTGGGCGCGGCTGCGTATGTGTACTCACCCCGGTGTATCCCCGAGAATTCAACGTAGCCGACGCCTGCCTCATCGCCGCCGCTCCCGATCTTCTAGTTGCGTGCGAAGCCATCGTACATGCTGCCAAAATAAACGACCCAGCGGCAGGTGGCGTTGCTGCAACGCTGGCTTTTTTCGCCATTGCCAAAGCCAAGGAGAGAACATGACTGACCAAAACAAACCCTGTCCGTCCTGTGGAGCAATGCCCCGATGGCAACAACGTGCCCCCGTGGATCAGCGGGAGCGGGTGATCGCTGAGCTGCGGAAGGCATGTCAGGCAGCCTTGTATCTGATTGGCACTGATGCCGATCGCAAGGCTATTGGCGAAAAACCATGGGGCAAGCACAAATTGGCAATTGCAATCCCCTGCATGCTGCGAGACGCTATCGCCAAAGTCGAGGGGCGAGAACCACAACAGCCACAGGAAGGGAAAGAGCCATGAAACTCAATCGACGTGAGTCTCTTGTGGCAATTGTTGGCATGGTGTGTCTGCCATCTTCTCAGTGGTTTGGTTCCAAACAAGGGGCAGGACGGCAATGTACCGAAGTGGGAGTTTCGTTTGATGAGGAGAATTGGTATTGGGCATCGGTACCGGGCAACCACGGCAATCTAGATGTCGATTGGTGTGCTATTGGAACAGACGCAGAAACCGGCAAATTATTGGTAGGAAAAATCGCGTTTGTTGGTTTGGGGATATTTCCATTACGAAAAGGGGAAAAGCCATGAAACGTCCACCTGAAGTCTACACGCAAAACGAAATCGACCGGCTGATGGGAGCCTGTTCGCAGGACGCTCCCACCGGCATCCGCAATCGGGCGCTGATCGGTCTACTCTACCGCACCGGCCTGCGGATTGACGAGGCACTCAGTCTGCGGGCTCGTGACGTCGATTCGGCCGCCGGCCAGGTGACTGTCCGCCACGGCAAGGGGGGCAAATTCCGGGTGGTGGGGATCGACACGGCAGCACTGGCACTGCTGGCACGGTGGCTGGATCGGCGGCGGGAAATCGGGTTGAATGGGCATCAGCCGATCTTCTGCACGCTTCAGGGAGGCAAGCTGGCCGGCCAGTACATTCGCACGCTGTTGCCGCGGCTGGGGGCCAGGGCGGGGATCGAAAAACGCATTCATGCCCACGGATTTCGGCACACGCTGGCCGCGGAGCTATTGCGTGAAGGCGTGGATATTGGAATAATCAGTAAGCAGCTCGGCCATGAGTCGATTGCGGTTACGGCCCGGTATTTGGACCACATCGCGCCGCAGCGGGTGGTCGATGTGATTTCGCGGAGGGAGTGGGATGGCGGGAGTGAAGGGGAGAAGCGGGCGGCAGCGTCGGCAGATTCATGGATTGGACTTGGGCGATTGGCCGGCTGATTGTGGGCCGGAGAAATACCGGGCGTTCAAATTCTGGATGAGCATGCGGCAGGCCGTTTGCCGAGAGTACGGGATTGACGATGATTTGAAGATTCCCATTCAATTTGTGTCGGCCATGACTTATGCCGTCAAGTGCTACATGGAAGAGATGCTGGTGCAAAAGCTCTTGGCTCGCGTCTGGAAAACGGAGCCCAGCATCAAGGTTATTCGGGAAATCACCAAGCAGGTTCGTGATGCTTCGATGAGACGGAACGCAGCGGTGCTCAAGCTCGGTATCAAGGAAAAAGAAGTCGGCTTGGGTAATCTGGATTTCGGCGACGATGACGAGTGAGTGAGCGGAATTTCATTTGTAGGGCTGGGAGCCCATCCTCTTATGCGAGGGCTCCTGTGTGAAACGCATTACCCCTACAAAATTCAAGCAATACGCCCGCGACCCCATGGCCTTCATCATGGATCTGGTCGTGCCGGGGGCCGATCCCACCAAGAAGCAACGGGACGTCTGTGCGGATTTTCAGTTCGAGGCCTATGAGCGGTTGGTGCCGTGTCTGCAAGCAGTAGCCCATCACAAGATGCCGCCGGACCGGGGGATCTGGATCGAGCGGACCAAGGGAGCTAGCAAGGATTCGGACGTCGGGTGTTGCCTGTTGTGGATGCTGATATTTTCGCGTCGGCCGATTCTGATCGAAATTGGCGCCGAACAACAAGAGCAGGCTGCCGAGACTCTTTTGGCCATGCAATCGGTGGTTCGGCTCAATCCGTGGATGGCACCGCTGGTGGAATTTCAGAAGAGCAAAGTCATCGGCAAACAAACCGAGGCGGTCATGGATGTGCTGACTACGACTTCCACGGGCGCCCATGGTTCGCGGCCCAACATGACCGTCTGCAACGAGCTGAGCCACGTCACCAACAAGGATTTCATGGAGACGATGGCCGACAATGCAGACAAGATCGGCAACAACTTCATGCTGATCGCCACCAACGCCGGCCATTTGCAAACTTGGCAGCACGATTGGCGGGAAGAGCATCGGCAGTCAGGTGACTGGTGGTTCCAGAAAGTCGAAGAGCCGGCTCCCTGGATTCCGCAGCGGAACGTCAGGGGGGCCAAGATGCGGAACACGACGTTGCGGTTCAATCGACTCTGGCGTGGGATTTGGTCGGCCACGGAAGCCAATGCGATTGACGCGGATGACATCGAGGCGGCCGTGCGGATGGACGGGCCGATGACTCCGAAGCATGTTCTGGACAACGGGTTTGTCGTAATCCAAGGGGTAGACGCTGGCGTGCAGCACGACCATGCGGCCGTGGTTCATTTGGCCGTTCAGCGGGGGAATCCGCAGATCTGGTTGGCTCGGTGTGAATCCTGGGCGCCCATCGGCGGGCGAATTGCGTTGGAGCAGGTGGAATCGGCCATTCTCCGCGGCTGGGCGGATTTTCCTTGCCTGGGGTGCTGTTTCGATCCGTGGCAAATGGAGTACATTGCTGAGCGAGTTCGCCAGCGGGGTGTGATCATGGATCCGATCACAATGACCGGAGCGACGGGGGATGAAATTGCCAGGACGGTACTTGAGCATTTCCGCAATCGCTTGATCCGTATCTATCGACAGGAATTGTTCGTGCGGGATCTCCACCGGCTGAATATCGAAGAGACCAAGCTTGGAACGTACAAACTGAAGTCTGTGCGGGATGGTTACGGCCATGCGGACCGGGCCGTGGCGTTTGTGATGGCTCTCCCGGCCGCGGCGTTGGTGGCCCGGCAGCCGCCGATTGACGAGTTTTCCGAGGCGGAGCATTTTGTGGAAGTAGGATGAGCTGGCCAATCTCTGAATTGTGCGAGATTCAGGTGCTCGATTTCCGTAGTCGGGGTTTCACCCAGCAGGAGATTGCGGACATCCTTTCTCTTACCCCGAAGGTGGTAGGCAGAATTGTGCAGCGGGGAGAGCCGCAATCGAGCCTATCGGAAGATGGCCGGCCCGTGCCGAGCCCCTCGGTGATTCGGTGGTTTTGCTCGCGTTTTCTAGCAGGCTGGAGCGTTGCCAACAACGTCTTGCAGCCACCGGTACCGGCCGGGAATACGATCATCAGCATGTTGGAGATACCGGCAGCCCCAGAGTCTTGGTTCCTAAGCAATGGGAAGTAGCTTGTATACTGACGGGCAACTACCTACCTCACGTCAGGAGCCAATTCCATGGAGACAGGCACGATTCTACAGCTACTGGGAATGGCGTTTATGTTTGGGGCTGGTTGGAATTCCCTGCGAATGCAGATCAAACGAGTGCAGGATGCTGTGACGGTGATTTCCGAAAACCATTTGGTTCACATTGAAGCGAAACTCAATTCTCTGCCGTGTGCCGAAAATGACGAGCGGATTGCACGACTGGAACAAGGAGATTGAGATGAAACGGATTGCAATTGTCTTTTGCCTGCTGGCGGGGATTTGTCCGTCAGTGTTTGGGCAGGTTGAGATGCGTCGCGGCGGGATGCCAACGACGACCTACTTTGTGGTGGCCAGTGATGCGCCGGGGACGTTCCAGCGGGGCGGGCCTAATGTGTTCCTGTGCCCTAGTACGAATGCTCAAGTCAAGATCCAAGAGGCGATCGACACGGGTGCGGCTGCGGGTGGGGTTCTGATAGAGATGTCCCCAGGACTGTTCACTGTCTCGAAGCCGAGTGGGGCAACGGAGATAGTATTTCCCGCCGACGTAGTGGACGGTTCAGCAGAGGCAACTATTGTAGACGACGATGCCACCATCGACTTTACAACGGGTGCATTTTCCGACACATCTATAGGGCAAATCTACCGAGTGTCAGGTGGTCAAGATGATGGCGACAACAGTGTCGAGGATAACAACCGAGACATCTGCTTTACAGTCATGCAGAAGACCGGGGCTTCATCAGTCACGATAGCGACCTGGGTTGATGCAACGAATACACTGACGGAAGTAGGAGCCTTTGCAAGTGCAGCGGTCGATGATTGGCTTTACATCAGTGGCGGCACCAACGTTACGGTAGGTTGGCACCAAATAGCGACTGTTGTCGATGACGACAACGTGACCATCACAGCCACCGAGATAGACGACGGGGCTGGGGACTTAGCTGCTGGGGATATTGCATCCAGCGAGGCCCTTCTATCCAGTGAAGATTTTGCAGAAGACTACGGGTCAATCGCCGGTGGTTCGGGTGGTCAGCCTACCTTCGTGCGGATGATCGGCTGTATCCAGCTCAAAGAACAGGTTTACATTCGCGGTGCCGGTATTCACGCCACGCGAATCAAGCTGGCGGCCAACCAGAATCGTTCGGTTGTGATTTCCGACGGCAATACGCCAGTGGCCTCGCCCTACATTGGTATGGGGATTTCTCACCTAACGATCGACGGCAATCGCGGCAACCAGGGCGATGGGGACGACACGGGAGACACGACCTTCCACGGCGAGTGTAACGGTATCCTTTTGAATGACCAGTCATGGGATGCCCACTTCGAGATGATTGCAGTGATCTCGTGTGACGGTGATGCCTGGTGGCTTCTACAGCCATGGGGATCCTATATCGGTTTCGGCTGGACGGAATTCTGTAGTGGGTCAGGCGTTTGCTATGGCGACGGGACCAATGGCAAACTCGTAGACCACAAAATCGCAGACGTAGCCGACGCAACGGATCGCGACGCAACAGACAACAGGCTGCCTGGCGACGGCACCACGATCAATGTCTCTGGCATCCGCATCATGGAGAGCGGGAAATGCTTGTTCAGACCGTCAATCGTTCGTGCCAAGCAACAGCGGTGCATTCGCCTGGAAAACGCCCACGGCCATCGCATTCTCGGAGCCCATATTAGTGCTGCCTCTGGATCTGGCGTAACAATTGGTATCGAACTTTTTGGCACCGACAACATCGTCAGCGGATGCCTGATTGAGGTAGCCCCAGCCGGAGCCAAAGGGGTTAGCGTACGCGGCTCCGAGAACACGATTACCGGCAACCGCTTCGACACTACACCAAAGCCAATCGACATAGTAGCGACGACGTTCTATGGAAATTTCGCCAACAACATGGGGGCGTTCATTACCGACGATGCCCGCAGTGTGACGCGAGTGCCGCCGGACGTGCAGACGGTTCACCTGTTGGATTCAGGGGCTGGCCTCGCGACTAGAAGGTGGGTACAGCGAAGCGGAAGCTCGGGCACGATCATCATTGCCGAATCGTCCAACACGGCCATCGACCCGTTCGGCTACCTCCCAGCGGCAATCAGTGCAGGCACAGCGGGGTTCGTGCAGGTGTCCGGATACAACCCCAAGGTCGACCTCGATGATGCTGTAGGTTCAAACAATGGTGCTGTAGCCGTGGGTGATGAGCTATGTCTATCCAATAACACCCAAGGCACTCTAGAGGAGGCGGCATCCACTCACTGGGTTGTGGCCATTGCTGAAGAAATCAACAACGGTGCATTGGACGGCGGTATCAATGCCAGAGCTGTCTATATTCTTCCGCCTGCCGAGAGATACATCAAACCATGATCCGCCACTACCTCAGATTCTACGATCCGACTGACACAGAGCCCAAGCCGTGGAAGCGGGCATGGCAGTTCATGCGGCAGAAGGCCGCCGGCATTCCCGAACTAAAGGCGTTGTTCCATGACGATATCTTCATTGACGACGGCAGCGGTGGCTGGGACGAGACTGAAGTCGATCATGTCAAGCTCGCCATGAACGCCGCGAAACTGCCGCCAAAGGAGCCCGTTCTACTAAACGTCGAGAAGCCGGCGAATATCGTTCACGATGACTCGGCCAACCTGAATCCCGAGGCGGTCAAACGCCGCATGGAGATCGCGGATACGGTACGCAATCACGCCCCCTCGGGCGTTCAGCTTGGCTTCTTCGAGCAGCTCCCACCCTGCGTCCCGGCGTTCATTTGGAAGGATGCCGTCAGGCCGCGATGGCGGCGATTATGCCAAGACCTCATCCCGTTGGCCCGCAAGGTCGACTGCTGTTGCATCGAGTGCTATGTGCGAAGCGACTGGGCGCTGGGCAAGGCTCTTTGGTACATGCGGGAGACGATCAAGGCGGTTCACGAGGTGTACCACCTGCCGGCCTACGTGATGTTCTACACGGTTTGGGAAGACAAGATCAAGGAAGCCCGGGCTCCCGAGAACAACTCGCTGGAAAAGCAAATGCCGTTTAGAATTCCAGGGGATTACTTCGGCGAATTACTGAAGCAAGCGGAAGCTCTCGCCGACGGCACGATCGTCTTCGGGGCGAGCAAGGTGCCGTGGTACGATGATGACGCGGACTGGTGGAAGATATTTCGTGGTCTGATGGATTCCGGTTGTCATTAACTAGGAGAAATCCCAATGAAGTCATTTCGATTGTGGATTCCGATTGTCCTATTGGCCGTGGTTTTTTCGTCTGGTTGCGGTAGACGGCAGACCGTTGTCGAACCCACGTTGCCCGATGTCGTTGTCCAGGACATCTACACCAGCAGCTACGAAAAAATCACGGGGCTCAGTACCGTTCAGACACTTACGGTTCCTTCCGGGGCAACCAAGTGTATGATCGTACCGGAAGGCCAGGGCATCCGATGGCGATACGATGGTACCGATCCGGATGCAACGACGGGAATGCCTGTTCTTGCCAGCGATTTTCTCATCATCAACAATTCGGAAATTCCGATGGGCAATATCGAAATGATCGAAACCGCAGCGAGTGCAACAGTCCATGTCCTCTACTGGCGATAGCATGACGGTCGACCAGTTGCGAGAGCAACACGAGTCCGTTCGGTTGCGTCACGAAATGGCCGTGATGGAAGCCGAGACGGCGGCCATTTCCGGGATTATGTCCCCGGGAATGCACGTGGACGAAACGGCAGCGATGCGTGAGGCCTGGGGCGATCGGGTTGCCCAGCAGGATTATCCCAGCGGCCAGTGGGATGGATCGAGGGGATATGATGGCCTGGGCTGGAATACTATCGGTGCTCAGCTTGGGGACCGGGCCGCGGGGGCTGAGCAGCTTGTCTTTCAGAACGAGATTGACTTGGACCGCATCCGGGCGATCGGCCGGCTGCTGGGCAATTCGTCCGTCAACGCTCGGGCCGTGCTGAACAATCTCACCAGCTACATTTTGGGCGTGGGTTACAAATACAAGGCCGTGGCCGAAGAGGGGGAGGCACCCCAGGAAGCGTTATTGAAAACTGTCCAGGAAATCCTTGGCGAAGTTCGCAATGAGAATCGGTGGTGGGAGAGGGAGGTGGACTTGTTTCAGCGGTGCCACCGGGACGGAGAGTATTTTGTGGCCCTGTATCACGTCGGTGGCGGTCACGTGCAGTTGCGGATCTTGGAGCCGGAGCAAAATAGCGAACCGAATGATCCGGATGCGGTGAATCGCGAGTATGGTTTACTGGACCGTCCGATTTCCTGGAAATTCGGCATTGCCACGGATGATGACGACGCCGAGAACATTCACGGCTATTGGTTTCGGTGGCGGACGCCGGAAGGCCGGGATACCGGAAGGTTTTTCGATCCGTCGCAGATTACCCATTGCAAGTTGAACGTCGACATCGGCATTAAACGGGGGATTACGGATTTCTATCCTGTTTATCAACAACTTTTGGATGCAGGAGTGCTGCTGAAGAATACCGTCAAAGGCCATGCGATCATGGCGGCGATTGCATTCATCAGAGAGCACGCTGAGGGAGTCAGTCAGGGCTCAGTCGAGACTATGCGATCGTCCGGTGCCTACGCCAGATTCAATCAGGCGACGGCCACCGAGGGCACGCGGACTCGGATCATGCACCAGTACCAGACCGGTACGATCCTGGATACGGGCCACGGGACGAAATACAAGCCTTCGCCGATGGCTGAGCAGGGTGTGGGGCTCGCGATGGTGAATGTGGAAGAGGCGGTGTTGCGGATTGCTGGGACCAACTGGTCAATGCCGGCCTACATGATTACGGGGAACGTCAGTGAGGCGGCGTATGCTTCGACGTTGGCGGCCGAGTCGCCGTTTACTAAGTATTGCGAACGCCAGCAGATCTACCATGGGGATGAGTACGCGGAGATCTTTTGGAAGGCGTTGGCGATTGCCCATGCGGCCGGCCGGTTTGATCAGCATCGGATGGCGTTCGATGAAATCAAGCGATTGGTGAAGATCGAAGCCAAGGCGCCCATCGTGCCGAACCGCGATCGGAACGTCGAGAGCAATCGGTTGTTGTTGCTGAGAAATAATGGGATTCTTTCGGACGCGAGCTGGGCGGCGAAGGAAGGGCTGGATCTCGAGCGCGAACAGAAGCTCGGGGCGAAGGAACACGTCCAAGAGAATCCGTTGGCTGGCGGCGACAAGCCGGGGCAGTCGGTGCAGAAGGGGAAGGCGGACAAGGGGAAGGCAGAGGGGAGTTTGCGGGAAGGGGATCTGGCGGAAGCGGCTCAATTGCTCTGGGGCAACTATCCGGGCCCCGATACCGGCCATGCCTGATCTCAAAACCCGCAACCAGCATGAAGACGCCCTGGCAGCCGCCCTGCTGCTGATCTTCAACGATTGGCACGACCGCTGGATAGCCTTCGGCCGGCTGGAGGGCCTCGACGCGGCCGTGGCTGGAGCCGCTCTTCCCACATTGGCCCAAGTCCACGGTGAAGCCGCCGGCAATCTGGCCTCCCTCCAATCTTTCCCCCTATCGGCAGGGGAAGCCAACCAGAAGGGTGTGGGCTGGGCTCGGCAGCGGGCGGCCGAGTTGGGCAGGCAGATTGTCGAGAGCACTGAAAAGGCGATCGAAGACGAGGAATCCCTGGAAAAGGTGTTCGGCGCCGAACGCACCGTGATGATTGCGATCACCGAAGTCACCCGGGCGATTACCGTCGGGGAACTCTGGGTGTTGCTGTTGCTGATGACGGAGGCGGGATTGGTATTCGGCGTGTTTTGGTATACTGAGGCAGATGAAAGGGTTTGTCCTGTTTGTGCTCCGTTGCACGCGACGGAAAGGGAGTTTTGGCAGCAGTCGATTCCCGAAGGGCCGCCAGCCCATCCGAGGTGCCGTTGCCATTTGACGTTTAAGGAAGTTTCCAATGGCTGAAAAGGTCAATCAAAAGCAGGTGGTGCCCAGAGTTTTGATTGTGCGACCAGCCTGGTTGGAGATGGCCTTGGAAATCTTGCGTGCAACTACCAAGTGAGAAACTCGTGAAACTGTTTGAGATCGTTCAATCTCCGAACTTACAAGTCGACCGCGAGGCCGGCGTGATCCGAGGTGTCAAGGTTCTCGGCAGGATATCTCGCAACGGCCGGGAGTATCTGCCCGAGGCGATTGTGAAGGCACGGGGCCAGTACGATGGGGCAGTCGTCAACTTCGATCATCCGCCGAGCCATTCTCCTACTCGTCAGACGTCGGTAGCTGATCGGGCTGGTTGGCTCGAAAATGCGGAAGTGGTGCCCGACGGAATGAAGGCTGACCTGCACCTTCTAAAAGCTGATCCCCGATTCGACAAGATCATGGAGGCTGCTGAGCGGCGGCCAGAACTTTTCGGGCTTTCCCATGCCATCGAAGCTAAGATCCACCGAAAGAACGGCAAGACGTTCGTCGAAGAAATCACTCGGGTGAGATCCGTCGATCTGGTATCAGATCCGGCTACCACCCGTTCGCTTTTTGAGTCAATTGAACAAGAGGAGACAGACATGACCCTCACGATCAAAGGCTTGCTGGAATCCGTGAAGGAAGAGACTCCCGGCACGAAGTTTCTGAGGGAGGTGGTCGACGCGGGGCTGCTGGCCGAGGATGATACCGTCGAGGATGAGGTGGGCGAGAAGGTCCTCAAGATCCTGGAGGTCAAGGCGCCCGAGAAGAAAGATCCGGAGAAGAAAGATCCGAAGTTGGTTCCCGTTGCAGTGATTCCGGACATGGATGCGGCATTGGCCAAGATCCTAGAAAACCAGGATTCCCTGCAAACCCAACTGACCGAGATCAAGGGCCAAACCAACGTCCAGCGACCGCAGGGTGGACAGAAGTTCGATCAGCCCAACGGCACCGGCAAGAAGTCGGAGAATGCCAAAGAATTCTGTGAGGCTATCATCGCATGAGTGAGTGCAACGGCGATCCCCGCTGGAGTTTCTTTTGCCGTGGTGCGGAAACCACGTTGCAGAATGCCGGCGTTCGTCGGCTGTCTGCACTGAGCACTCTGGAATCTGCATTGGCGAAAGAAAAGCAACGGTTGCTTGCCGAACGGCCGAAGGTGTTTTTGGGGATGCCGTCGTATTCAAAAACCGGGACTTGGGATCCAGCATGGCAAGGATTTGTGGTGTCGCCGACTGACGGGGAAAACATCACTGCGTCCAAGTCCAAAATGAACAGTTCGCTCTTGGCCCATTCGTTCAATCAACTCTACGCACAGGCGATTTTCGCACGCAATACGCAGGGTGTCACGCATTTTGCGATGATTCATACCGACGTCGCTCCCGAAGCCAATTGGTTGGATGTACTTTGGGAAGAGCTGACTGCCCAACATGCTGATATTCTCTCGGCCATCATTCCGATCAAGAGTTCGTTGGGGTTAACCTCCACTGCAATTGACAATTCGAGCGACCCGTGGCATCCGCGGCGATTGACGATGACGGAGATCATGGAGTTGCCGGAGACGTTTGGTCGGCAAGCGACGATGGAGGCAGGGTTCAATCCCGATGGCGATCGATTGCTCGTCAACACGGGTTGTTGGATTTGCGACTTGCGGAAAGATTGGGTGGATGCTGCCGATGACGAGGGATGGCTGAAATGTCATTTCACGATAGGGGACGGCATCAGGGCGAACGCCGATGGATCGTACCTTGCAGGTGTTCAGCCGGAAGATTGGACCTTCTCGCGGATGGTGCAGACGGTGGATCCAAAGGCTAGGGTGCTGGCCACTCGGAAAGTCCGTGTGTTGCACATGGGCGAGACGGGATATCCCAACGATCATGCGTGGGGGGAATGGGAGCACGATGAAGGCACGGTAGCAGCCGAACAACCAGCCGAACAACCAGCCGAGCAATCGGCCGAGCAAACAGAAGTCCAAGAACCAGTTTCACAGGAAGAATTGATAGGCGTCTGACAGATGGGGCCGGCATTGCCGCCGGCAAACCAGTGGCCTCCCCGGGGTAGCTCCTCGGCAGAGAGCCAATTACTCGCGGCCATAATTGGGGGTCGTGCGAGCAATCGCACGGCCCCTTCTTTTTTGCATACAACGATTCCAATTGGAATAGGAGGAAATACAGATGAGTTACGAAGTGCAACTCGCCGAACGGTTTCTTCGTGAGCGAACTTTCGAGATCTTCGACCACTTCGATCACTACGTGACGGCGGACATGTGGACTACCACGGCCAGCAACAGCGGTACCGTTGCCGTTCAGGAGGCCGTCAATGGAATTTTGAAGGTCAATCCCAGCAGCAATGGTGGTAATTCGCAGGCCGTCAATGATGAGACCTACGTGGAGAGCACCCACGAGCTTTTCAAGTTGGCCACCGACAAGCCGATGTTCTTTGCGGCAAGGGTTCGCCCGGTCGGAAACACGATTGCCAATCAGGCATTGATGGTTGGGCTCATTGACGCGGTGGCTGCCAATGCCATTGTCGATACGACCGGTGTTCCGAAAACTTCGACCGACGCGGTGTTGTTCTACAAGTCCAACACCGATGCGACTTGGTACGCGATGGCTGAAGCCAATTCAACTGAAATGAGTGGCATCACCGATGGCGTGGACACCAACGAGACGGCCACCAACAATCAGTGGCAGAATTTGACCATCCGAACGGTTCCCAAGTCGTCCACCTTGACGGAAGTGCATTTCGGTTTTGCACTCGAAAATTCCAGTGATGGAAGCTATTCGATCCGGGAGGTTGGCCAAACTCTTGTCGGCAAGCAACTTGTTTGCCAGACAATCACCCATACCAGTGCGGCCGAAATGGCCGTTGTTCTTGGCGTGAAGGCCGGCGTCGCAAACGACAGTCAGTATCTCGACGTTGACTGGATCTATGCAGCTCAGCGGCGATAACCTCGAAACGAAACGAACTTGAGGAGGATATACCGATGGTAGCAATCAATTACCGCAATCTCCAGCGGCAAATTGAGTTGGATGGACCGCAGCGGGCCGTTGCGTTTATCCGTGAAGGATTGGAAGAGAATTGGTTCACGCCGCAGGAATTCAGTTTGCGGGATCTTGCCGAGAGCACGATCGACAATGGCCGGGAGTTTGTGCGGCGGTTGGATCCGCGGACAAGCGAGGGAATGTCGTTGATGGAAGCGGTGGGTGGTGCCGTCGATACTTCGACGTTCTCCAACATCACGGGCCAGATCGTCTATAGCATGATCTTGCAGGCGTATCAAGACGCGGCATTCATCTGGCAGCAGTTGGTTACTGTGATTCCGACGCAGTTCAGCGGAGAGAAGATCCCCGGTATCGGGGCGATGGGCGACAAGGCGTTGCAGGTTTCCGAAGGGTACGAATATCCCTTGGTTGGGTTGGCTCAGCTCTACATCGAGACGCCAGAAACCGTCAAGCACGGCATGATCGTGCCGGTGACCAAAGAAGCCATTTTCTTCGATCGGACGAATCTGGTTCTTCAGCGTGCCAGTCAAGTCGGCTATTGGGCGGGTGTCCGTCGCGAGAAGGAAGTCATCAACCTCGTAACGGGTGTGACCAACAACTACAAGAAAGATGGTTCGACGTCCGACACTTACAAGACGTCTGGTGGCCACGGGGTCGTCAATTCGATCACGGACGCCTTGGTTGACTGGACGGATCTCAATGCAGCATTCCAGAAGTTTGCCGGCATGACGGATTTCACAACGACCGAGCCGATCATTATCATTCCGAGGATCCTACTGGTGGGCCAGACGCTTTTGCCGACGGCACGGTACATTCTCACGTCAACGCAGGTTCGTGGTGGTACCAGCAATACGACGAATTTCCAGACGATCAGCATGGATCCGATCCAGAACTTGATGCCGTTACAGATCGTCTATTCTCCGTTGATCGAAGCCCTCACTTCCGAGACCAACGACTGGTGGGTTGGTGATCCGCAGAGGGCCTTCGCCCTGATGGAAAACTGGGGCATCACCCAGGAGATCGCTCCCGCCAACAGCGAGTGGGCTTTCACGCGGGACATCATCCAGCGGTACAAGGTTTCGGAACGATCGGTGGCGGCCGTCCTCGATCCCCACTTCATGGTAAAGTCCACGGGAGGCAGCTAGTGCCCGGCAAATACAGTTGCACGGCGAGTCGGCCACCGGCCGGTCAGATCAACAACTTCATTGACCATGCCGAGAACGACGCCGATGCCATTCGGCAGTTTCGGGAGATCCAGCGGCTCGACAAGTGGGAGAAGGATCATCCGGACCATGGCCCGATTGCCGTCGAAGCCCAACTCCTCCAAGAGCAGCCCAGCAAGGTGGCCTCCGAGCCTGGGGCACTGCCGACCTCAGCTCAGGAGGCCATCGACCGGGCCGTGGGGCAGACGACGGAATCAGCCGCCGAGCCTACTCCAGTGCCGCCCGTGGATGAGTTGGAGTTACTGAGGGAATTCGGCTTGGATGACCGGCAAGTCGAGGGGTTGCGGGATGCAAAACTCATTACCGTTGACAAGATCATCGACTTTGCTCGGTCCGGCAAGAAGTTTGGCAACGTGCCGGGCTTGGTGCCTGATGATCTGGAGATCATTCGTACGGCCATCAAGACGATGCGAGAAGATGCCAAGTGACCTTGAAAACCTGGCGACCATTCGGAGCAACATTCTCACGAAACTGGCGAGTGAATCGAGCAGTCCGAAGGTGAGCTATTCGATCGACGGTCAGACGGTGAACTACAACGATTGGTACCGGATGATGTGGGGCCAGCTCCAGGAAGTCAACAAGCAAATTGCCGCGTCGGGAGGCCCGTTCGAGGTGGAGACTCTCGGCTTGGTTTGACTGAGAGATACTCGACGTGACTTTAGCCACCGACATCGCTTCTGATCTGGCCACAATGGACGGCATAGAAACCGTCACTCTTTACGATGCGTCGGCCGACACGACTGATACGTCAGTCACCGCTCTCCGCCGAGCACTCTCCCATCGGGAAGTCCAACTCGGTTTTCCGGCTGGCATCGAAGCCAGGGATGTTGCCTTTCATCTTCAGGCGAACACTACGGCGATTGTGCCCGTTGCCGGCGATACGATCACTGATAGTGGCAGTGTCGTCTTTACGATTCTGTCGGTTTCCAAGGATACGTTGGGTACACGCTGGCGGTGCCTGTGCAGGCAAGAGAAATGAATCTCGAAGAATTCCAAGGGAAGGTTGAGCGGATTGCGGCGAGTTTCGGTGAAGAGAATACCGAGGCCCTGGAACGGTGCGATGTTGTGTTGCAGGCGGGCATCGAAGACAACTTCCGGCAGTCGAGGACGGCCCGGGGCGAAGCATGGCCGTTGCGGAAGGATCCGAAACCGACGCATCCATTGCTGATCATGGACGGGGATTTATTGGTGGCGGCCATTTACAGTGTCGGGACGGTGTCTGACGGCAAGGTGCTCACCAAGATCATGCCGGAGGGACCGACGGGAACCAGCCGGGCGGGGATTCGGCGGCATGAGTTTGGTGACGCAACACGCAGGCAGAATCTCTCGGCTGCTTTGCGGATTTACGCTGGGGACAAGGAGGTAGGAAGCCCGGGAATTCTCGCCCGGCCGTATTTCGGAGTGAGTGAAGAGTCAGCAGACAAGTGTGCGGAGATTGTGGCTGATGCTTTGATTGAGCAAGTTGCACTGGGGTTGTGAAATGAGACGTTTGATAGTCGCTGTTGTTTTGCTGTTGGCCGGGAATGCCTGGGGGGCGGATCCTGTCGTCCTGCCAGTTGTGATTCCGCAAGACTCCCTTGTCATTGTGATCCCGCAGTTCGGCATTCCAGCCATCCCCACGTTGGATCGGGCTTACCGGGCGGGCGGGACGATCACTGTCAATGCGACTGATATCATTTTCAATTTGACGAGTACTCAAGACTTCATCATTCAAGACAACGGCACCCCGATATTCACGGTTTTGGATTCCGGCACCATCAGCATCGGCGGCGATGTTACGATGGCCAACGGCAAGTGGATAGGAGCAGGTTCCGGTAAGGGGCAGATCGTATTCGACGACAGCAATGACGAGATAGAGATCCTCAACGCTCAACTGGGTGTGGGAACATCCTCACCGGATACGTTAGGCCACTTCGTCTCGGCTACCAGCACGGAACTTCGCCTGGAAACTAGCGGGGCTTCTGACCCGACGCTGAGTTTCAAGACGACCAACACCGCGAATCAGATCAACGTGTTCTTAGATGAAAATCTCGGCAATGACAGGTTAGTAGTGCAGGGGATGACGGCCGGCGTTGGTACAGACTTTCAGGTTGAAGCCGTGACTGGCCAGGTTGCAACACTCAGACTTCGCAGTGGAACTGTCGCCTCAACAATAACCCAGAGTGCAACTCAACTGGTTCTGAAGCACCTCCTCCTGGACGGCGACATTATCTTCCAGGTCAACGACGGCGGGTCGAATACCTCTGCTCTAATCATCGACGGTGCGACTACAAACATCTCCCTTCCCGCAGACAACCAACAATTAGAGTTCGGTCTGGCCACGGACTACACGATCCAGTGGGACAACCCCAACACAGACGCACTGCACACGATTACGTCGGGGACGTTTGCTTTCATGGGAGGCAATTTTGGGGCTGGGACAGCTTCTCCAAACGCTCCATTAGAAGTTAAAGGTGCTTTGCCAGGAAATGTCGGTGGTTTCCCTAGTGGTCATTTTCATGTAACTGGTGATGGGACTGCTCAATTTTCTAATTCAGTAATCACAGGACATAGTGCCTATAATACGAATACACAGCTTTGGTATCTCGGAAGTATGTCAAGTAGCAATGATAACATTTGTTTCATCAATCGCCAAGACGGAGACGTACACTTTTACACAAATGATACATTCAGGATGGTCATTGATGCGAATGGCAATGTCGGCATCGGCCTCATCCCTACAGCCAACATGGCCGGCCTCTCGATCGAAGCCGGTCTTCTCACCCTCAAAGAAACCACCACACCCACGGCCGATACGAACTACGCCAAGCTCTGGACCACGTCCGACAATGAGTTGTTCTTCCAAGATGGGGCCGGTGGAAACCACCTTCTGCATGGCGATGCTTTCTCGAATATCTGGTTTCACGCTGCCGGCACAGTTGAGGTGGCAATCTCAACGCAAAACGCCTTCACTAAGATAGACTCTTTCGCGGTCGTTGGGAACGAAGACGACTTGGCACACTTGGTTGGCTCTGCGGCCGCAAACACCTTGACCCTCTCTTCCATTGCCGACGGAGAGTATGAAATATCGTTTCACGCTTCGATAACGGCAACCGGTGGGGCTGACAAGGAAATGGTAATCGTGTTGGGCATTACCCTTGCCGTGCCCTTGGATATCACGAATGTCACAGACGATCTCGTCACTCCCATCGTGATTACCTCCGTGGCGCACGGTCTGGAAAATGGCGACATGGTTGAGATTGCAGGCGTGCTGGTAAACACGGCTGCGAACGGTTCATTCATTGTTGCAAGCAAAGCCGACGACACGTTTGAGATCGTCGCCCTAGACGGCTCGGCGACAACTGGAAATGGTGACTATGACGAGGGCACACCCACGGGCAACGTGACAATCGAATACCCGGGCAACATGGTAGTCCATCGGGAAGTAAGGGGCGCTACTTTAGGAGCAATCTCAGCAACAGGTCTACACGTTCTTGCAGGTAGCGATGTGCTGGCGTTGTACGTAGCGAACCTCGACGGAACGACGAACCTAACGGTCCATGCAGTCAGTTTTGACGCATTCAGGATTGGTGACTGAAAGATGACCCTCACCATCCAGCAAGTCGAAGGGAGAATGAAATGCAGAGAGAGATGAGAATTCAAGGCGTTGTTCTTGCCGGTGTCCTTGTAGTTGTGGCCCTGTCTGTGACCTTGACGGCCTGGCTGGGAAGGCTGAACGCCTCCCCGCCAACGCAGACGTTGACCACGATGGCTCCCGTTGTCGCGGCAGCCGTCCCGGGGGATCACAGCATTACGTTCCGTATTCCACAGGGCAAGCAAGCCGCCTTCTACTCTACATTCCAGAGACGGCACCCGATCCCGACAGAGGCAGGTACAGGCGACGATCTCTACACATCACGCCAGTGGGTGCAGAAGTTTATCGAGGAGGAGATGATCTGGAAACCGCAGCGTCGTACAAGAGTGAGGGCGGCTCAGGAAGCTATTGATATTCCCGTTGACAAAACCGAATTTGTCGCTGTGCCCTGACTAGGTGACCCATGAAAGCGTGGTATGAAATAGAGTTCTTGGTCAGGTGCCTTGCGTGTCTTATTTGGCTGATACGCATTGCCATTTACGGACTCCCGTACCTGATCCTCTGTTGTGTTCGGCGGTTACTTGATGACCATAATTCGGTAGGGCCGCGGACTAGGTAACCCATGGGCAACAAACTCAACATCGGCCTACGCAGCGGCATCACCAACACGTCGATGGTTGTGCTGGATAGTACCGGGAAATTGTGGAGCACGACTGGAACAGATTCGTTTCAGACGTATGATTCCTCGCATGTTGCGAACAACGCGATTTCCGGGACGGAAATTGGCAGTCTGGGAATCTACACATTTCCGTTTCCGAGTGCCGCGGCTGGACAGTATTCGGCCTATGTCGTCGAGCAGGCGGGCGGTTCGTTGGCCGAGAGTGATTTCCCGGTGACTGGTGGCCCGGGGGTGGTCGAGTGGGACGGGAGTGCATTCATCGAACAAACAACCGTAGTGAGCAACGTTCTCAACACGGCCATGCCGGCAAGTCCAACAGCCAATAGTGTCTACGATTACTTGGAGGTGATGGATGCCGTTCTCGGCGGCGTTACGAATACCGATACAGCCAATCAAGCAGCATTCAAGGATCGCAGTGGCAACGAACGGAGGCGAGTGACTTACGGGACAGCCGACGGCAGCCGATCAGCGAGCACGATTTCGTAGGCAATCATGGGACATTGGCATTCAAGTCACTGGGTACAGAGCTACGTGGACGCATCCGGTGCGATTCACAATCAGTGTTTGACTGAAGTCCAAACGATCATTCGGAATCTCGGATTGGCAGGCGTGGCATCGGCCAGCATTGTTGTCAAGAAATTGCCGTTGGAACGGACGAAGGACAATGACAGTTTGAGCTATCCGATCATCATCATCACACCAGAACAATCAGTGCTCAACCCTACGGCGGGCAGTAACGTCCAAGACGACATTGTCTACGGCGTGGGAGTCAACGTAGTAGACGACGACAATCAGGAAAGAACTTTGGCGGCCAACATCAATAAGTATCTGCTCTGGTTGCAGGAAATCCGCAAGGCATTCCATTCCAAGCGGCTACAAAACATAACAACCGTCAACACGTGTGCCGTGGTACCGATGCCGCCAGTAAGCCAGCACCACTGGCTCAATAATTTCTGGGCATCCGGCCACTTACTCAAATTCACAAGCCGAGAAAATCGGAATTCATAGGAGGGTACGGCCATGACTACAGTTCGCATGGGCCATCAGCAGAAGTTTTCGTATGCCGGCACTTCCGTGATGGGCTGGTGTACCGTGGCCAAGCACGAGACGCATCTTGAACGTGATGGGATGCGAGGGACACGGACGCATGAGTCTTTGGATGTAGCTCTCGGCACCAATACTTCCAGCGGCCAAATCATTTGCAATCCAACCAATGCTGAGCTGAACCTTTTCGAGCTGTACGCCATTGGTGCTGCTGGCACTCCCGCAGAGACAATTGGCGAAGCTCCACTCATCATCGACAAGGGCGATGACGTCTACACCTATGCGAACACGCAAGTTGATCGGTTGACGATGCGTGGCCGCAAGGGAGACTTGCTCGAATTGACGATGGACATGGAGGCGCGAAGTGAGAGTGCCACGGGCAGTGCTCCGTCCGAACCGGCCGACGCCGCCCTGTTTGCATTCTCCAACATCACATTCAGCTACAGTGGGACGGGCTATGAAATCGAGGGATTCGAGTTGGTAGTTGACAACGCTCTTGTCAAAGATCGCTTTGCCAATTCCCGCACGCGGTTGGATATGCCAGAAGGCGATCGAATTGTCACTTTGCGGACAGAACATACCTGGTCCAGCAACACGTCCGGCTTGTATGCAGCCGTAGTTGCCGGAGCGGCGGGAGTGCTGACAATCAGTGACGGGACGAACACCCGCACATATACGTTTGGCCGACTCCAGGCTCCCCTCAATTCACCAGAAGTCCGTGACAAAGGCCCCATTCCATTTACCATGGATTGGGTTGCCAGGAAAGTTTCAACCACACCGGAGATCAAGAGAACATGAACAGCAACCACCAGCCGCTCAGTTACGTTCCCGACGATGGATACACGGAGGAAGGATTCATCAAAGGCAGTCCTGGACTCCATGGTGATCTTCGATTCGAGTTTCGTCCATTCATTGCCGAGGCACGGAGCAAGTTGTTGCGAACTCAGCAGGAAATGGCGGAAGAGAAGCGGGATGTTTCGATCGCCCAGGCGTTGGTTGAACATCTTGTGTCCTGGGATTTGCGGGATGCCAAGGGCGGGCAGATCAAGGTGACTGTGGATGTGGCCCGGCGGTTGAAGCCGATTCTGTTCTATCGGCTGTGGGCCATTCTGCTGGGCACCGAGGCCAGTGACCTTGATCCCGAGTGGGATGATGACGAGGCGACCGAGCAGGTGGCAATCGAAGAGGTTGCCCATGCCATGCCGGCTCCCATTGGCGTTGCTCGCGAGACAGTGGCGGAAAAAAACTCAGAACCGGGCTAGTGATTCTGCTAGCCCATCCCAATGTCCCAACGTGCGATGACTGCAAACACTGGATGTACGATAGTAAAACTTGGCAGCGAAACAAACGGGGAACCAGGTTTGTTAGGCGGCCTCAGCACGTCAAGCCGCCGTGCCGTGCCTGCCCCAAATGCCAAGATGAGAAAACGCCTTCGCCGGCAGTTGGCCAACGGAACACTCTCAATCGAAGAAATCAGGAAACGCTACAGCGGTTCCACGAACATCAAGCTGCTGGTGGGCCAGTTGACGACCCCATTACCCGAAAGAACTTTGGAATCATCCAGCAGATGTTCGACGTCTATCAACGGAGTCAGGCGAGAGCAATTATCGAAGTGATGGCGAGTAGGTAATGGCACTAGAACACGAACGCGAAGTGATTATTCGGCTGAAGCTGGAGGTCGACAAAGGTCAGGCTGCCAATGCGTCTGCTGAGATTCGGAAGGTGACTGGGGATGCAACGGCCCAGGCCGAAAAGGCCACGCGGGCGATCACCAGTACCACCACCAAGGCCGTCAGGGAAACTGCTTCGGCAACGGATAAGGCAATGAGGCAGGCCGAAAGGGCCACAATTCGTGCTCGCACAGCCACGGAACAATTCAGCCGCGAGTTGGTCACTGGGTTGTCCGCTGCCCTTCGTTTCGGCCGTGGCGTCGCGTTGAGTTTTGCAAGTTCCGAGGAAGATGCTGCGAAGATGTTAAAGAGCCTGGTGAAAATCCAAGCTGCCTTTGACATTCTCGGTGGCGGCATAATGATGTTTGCACAGCTCTCCCGTTCGATGCGGGCATTCACGGCTGTATCGCAGGCAGCAGCAGCAAGTCAGGCGGCACTGGCGGCCGCGACTGGTGCTCGAAACGTCGCTCTCACAACGTCTGCTGGCAATGTTGTCTCATACGGTTTTGGTGGTGGTGTTGTTGCTGGTGCTGCTGGCGCAGGCGGAACGGCGGCAATTAGTGCTGGCGGATTTGGTTCTGTCGTTATGGCCGGCGGAGTTCTCTTGGCGGCGGGCGTGGCATTGGTAGGAGCAGCAAGCTCAATTGAAACGGCTGTTCGAAAATCGGAGGGCAAAAAAGGTCCAGGGACTATTACGGAAAAGGTTGCTGGCGTTTTCCATCGCCTAAATATATGGCGTCAAGGTTTTGCGAGCATCAAAACTCTAAAAGCAATTGAGCGAGAAGGCAGTGATCCCGATAATCCGTTCCGGGCTGAAGTATTTTCGAAACGTGACCTTGATCGTCAAATCAAAAGGAAAGAAGCCCAGGTGACGACGGAAGTGGCCGTTGGGAAGATTAACACTCAGCTTGCTGTGTTACGTGCTCAACAACTTGGCCTACGCGCACCGACAGATCTAGCAGGGGCAACGGCCAATCTACAACAGGCCCAGGGACCGCAAGCCAAGGCGGTTGCGTTTCAAGCAGTACTCGATGTTTACAAGCAGATCAAAACAACTGTCCAGGAAACTGCCCGTATCGACCTTCGTTCAGCCCGAGAAAAGGTTGACTTGCTCAAGCAGCAACTTCAGAAGACTGAGCAACTTGCCAAAGGTGGGCAAAAGGGATTGGAACGGTTTCTTTCGATGACTTCATTTGAACGCCAGAGACTCATTGGTGCTCGCAAAAAGCTACATCGAGGAACGGCAACAACCCGAGATTTGCAACAATTGGGAAAGTTCCGGGGATTGGGGATGGAGGATTTCGACAAGGATGTTTCGGCGGGCCTTCGCCAGGAATCCTTGCGGGCAGGTGCAGGGGGATTCTTCGACAGCGGATTTCTTGCTGCGGCCGACCAGGCTCGCCGAGACGTCCTGCGACTCGAAGTGAATCTTCAGCAACAAAACCTAAACATCAAGATCATCCGGCAAGATTCAGAACAAGAAATCCAGCGGATTTCTCAGGCCGTCAAAGATGCTATTGCAGAAGACAATCTGCGACGGATAAAGATCATTGAGCAGGCGGTTCAGAATTTAGAAAACGAAAGAGCTGAACAGACAAAGGCGCTGACCTTGAACTAACGCAATTCGCCTGGCCGAGATTCCCGGATGATGGGAGGAGATTTCGTCATGGGATTTTCAGAATAAGGTGGATAGATGAGTTTGGCATCGGGAAACTGTGCTGGCGGCTTTGCTTGCGGTTCGTCATTAAATGCCGACAACATGGGGAATTGTTCCGACAATATGTCTTTTTCATCAATGTGTAATGCTGATGATCCTGGGAGAATTTGTTCAAGATCCATGTCGCAATCTTCTTTCTTCTTTGTAAAGAGTCTCGCGATTCGTTTTATGGTCCGTGCAGTTTTCAAGAAGAGCCATACGTTGAAATCAACCAAGCAATCACTGACAGAACGATTCCAAATGGAAACCGAGCGTTGTGGTCCACTCTCCACCTGCTCGGGAACCAATTCAGAAAAGACAACTGGCTCGGCAGCAAGGACTTCAGCCGGAAGGGGAGGAATCGGCGGGATGTGATTTTGACAGTGACGGCATTTGATCGCTTCCGGATGCACTGATTCCTTGCAGAGAGGGCAGAATGATTTCGGTTGCACCTCGTTTCGTGGTGCCTGGCATTTCAATCCTTCGTCGTAATGGCGTTTCTTGGCGGAATCGAGCAAACACTTTCGGGCGGCAGAGACTTCGTTGAGGAGTTGTTGAGAAACATGACCGTGTTCACCCATCTGAAACGTCTGAAGATGGATCATGCGTTGATCGGCTGCATGATCAATAACGTCAAGATCGGATTCGTGAAGAGCAATTCCAAGCAGTCGGTAATGACTGGGGGGCTGTTCTTTTGGCGGAATGCCCAGCCATTTGTGGTATGCGTCGAATCCAGACATGATGTTTCCCCCTTGGCATTTCATGTTCCCATGAATTGACCTATATCCATTCTCCCACATCCCCCACAATTGTCAACCCCTCCTAATGTACCTGAAATACGGCAATTACCAGCACGCGGCCGGCGAAGCCTCGGTGGTGATCTCCAAACAGCGGGTCTTCAGCGAAGCGGGCATCGTGCGCGGGCTCCGCGAGCGGTGGGACATTCAGGGCTTGCTGCAAGCGGTCGATCAAACCGCATTGACGGCCGCCATCGACGCCTTGACCGCGGCCTACGCGATTCAGGCCCGTGACGTCGGTTTTTACCTCGACAACGGGCAACCGACCAGCCACCAGATCACCAGTGCCGACACGAACGGCGGGGTGCGCGTGATCGCACCCCCCAGCTTTCCGCAGGGCAAGGGTGCCGAGTACTCGACCTTTCGCAACTACACGATTGCGCTCGAGGCCGAATGGCTCGACTCACAGGCGACTCTGTTGCTCTGGCAGGAGACGATCCGTTTCCAAGGCGGCGGACCGCAG
>LAZR01000224.1_pt1 | contig 56589 bp, 54 predicted proteins | sample 329461 | NCBI WGS metagenome assembly LAZR01 (sample SAMN03002196, study PRJNA259156) | marine sediment metagenome | biome: sea floor; feature: Hydrothermal impacted sediments; material: marine sediment; isolation source: Loki non-amplified sample from Loki's castle hydrothermal vent sediment ... | reverse complement strand
TTCGTCCCGGCAAAACTGCCGGATTGGGAGCAGAAAATCCACCTAACTCAACTGTTCAGATCTATCGGGCCACCTCTCTATAATCTAGGCTTTGCCGCCGAATATAATGCAAATGCCGCCGAGTATGTACTGACGCGCGCAGGTTGGGGTGAAGACGAAATATAATATCGAGCTCAAGAACTACTGCGCTCACTGATAATGGCCCCATTATGGGGTCATTTTCTATTTTTAAGGCTTGAACATTAAAAGGTTTTTGCCGGTACGCATAAAAACTTGTGCAGTTTATAAAGCATGCTGCATTTGGAGCTACGATTGAAATTTCCTCAGTTTGTTATATCGCGATATCAGCCTTTGAAACGCCTCGATCCAGTTATCCAGCTGATTTTACTTATCATTTCCAGACACCGAGCGGCTTTATGCCTCTGCCGCGATGTGCACACACGGTTGACCTCCATGTACTGTAGAGCCGAAGTTGAATAATTTTATATACTTTATGGTGCAGGTCGAATTACCTATGACTTTCATCATGCTTTAAACATCTTCGTGTATATCATTTTTTGAGAAGGCCAGAGATATACAATATAATTTCTGGAATTCCAAGTTAATGCTATTACAGGAGAAGAAGCACATGAAAAAGTCGACAATTATTACAAGCTCTAAAATAAATAACCAAAAGATCGAATTAGATCGCGAAATACAAGCAATTAAAAGAGCAAAGGAAAAGGCCGAACAATCCAGCCGCTGGCTGGAAAACTGGCAGCCTGAGAAACTAGCGGATCTTCAGGCTGACTTGAGGACTAAGGAGCTTGAGAAGGCCCATCTCGAACAATCAATTCTATCGGGATTGACCTCGGTGCTCGCATTGGTGAACGGAAGAGCGCAGGCATACACTATATGCGCCGGAATGCTCATTGACCTGGCCCACGAGTTTGAAGGCATAATGGAAGACCGCGGCATTCCCGTCAAAAACAGAGCTGGGGCTGAAGCGCGCTATCGTCCGGCTGGAAAATCGGTAGCGCATTCGCCGATGGGTCGAAGTATCACGACGTATGTCGTCATGCGCCGGGTACACGACGGCTGGCGGCTCATTCGCGCAGAACGCGACTATTGCTATGACAATCAACGTGAGTTCATGCAGGTCGTCGTACGACCTTGTGCGCATGAAAATATGATCCGGCACGCCACACGTAACTTCAGCGTCTGGGATGAAACCCCGACTGATGAGTTGATGGCATGATGCATACACGCATGCCGCTGCAGAACCTCAGCCTGGAAGCGCCCTATTCGGCACGACCAAATAGGCTTTCCGAGAATACTGTCGAAGCAACAGTAATTGCGGCGTCAGGTGATTGGCAGGGACCCTCTGGGTCCCTGCCAATAGCGAGGTGTCGGAAGCATTCATGAGCTGGCTATGAGGAATTCCGAGGGCATCCCGTTATCATCGATCGGCGCGTTAAAAGACAAGTTTTTTGAAAGGTTTAGAAGATCAATCCGGGTCAGCTCTTTCTTTTGCACAAGTTCAGTAGCGATGTTTTTAAGTATATCTATGTTTTCACTGAGCAAGGCCCGTACTGCTGTTTCTGCTTCTTGTAGATGCCCCTCAATCCGCTGCTGCGTCTTGCCCGGTAGCTTTCGAAAATCCAATTGGCTTACATCCTGCCAGACCAAGCCGGACTCGCCAAACGACCAGTTGAGTTCCATCTGAGCGGCAAGACCCGTTGCTTGCGCGAGGTCGCTTGCGGGGCCCACGCCCGCGCCGTTGCTCACCTCACCCAAGACCAACCTTTCAGCTTCGCGGCCGGCGAGGCACATTCTGAGTTTTGCCTTTGCTAGCCGAGACGTCATCGTGGCCAGAGGAGCTGGCTCGACCCGCCCTCCCCTTGCTGTCACCCAGACTCCCAAAGGGGTGGGTAAGGGTGACAATAAGGCGGCTAGAATATGCCCTGCCTCATGGATCGCGACCCGGAACAAGAGTGCCGTGTCTAAAGGGGGTGCAATTTGATCAGTCGCCGCTTCCAAGTGACGTTGCGCCAAGGGCACATGATCCGTACGCGCTCTCCCGAGCGCATCACGGACAAGCGCTTCTGCCGTCGCACCGGGCTCGCCAATTAGGCGCTCTGCAATTACGCTAAGGTTCAGAGCCGGATTGTTTGCGGATCCCAATTTGCGCCCAAGAATTGCCTCGAGGCCTGACCGGTCAGGTAGCGGAATCTCCAATTTTAGATCAAACCGCCCGCTGCGAAGAACTGCAAGGTCGACAATGTCTAAATGGTTGGTGGCGGCCAGAAGAATGAGACCCTCGACCTCCGCGGCGCAGTTTATCTGTTCAAGCAAACCGTTGACTACTCCGCGAAGATAGCCGTCGTTTAGTCTACCTGAACTGCGATCGGAAAAGCTGTCGATTTCATCGATGAACAAAACCGCCGGCGCTTGTTGGGCGGCGCGCTCGAATGCCGTAGCAAGGGCTGCAAGCATGTCACCTTGATGCCCATGCCTTTGGCAATCAGAATACGACGTAGTGACCAAAGGAATCCCGGCGCTTCCGGCGAAGGCGTTCGCTAGCATCGTCTTTCCCGTGCCCGGTGGGCCATAGAATAGGGCGCTCCTGGTTACATCTGACCAGTCCGCCCTACCCTCCCGCCACGCAATCAGATCTTTAAGCATTCGTTTCAGCGGTGGCATTGCGTCGCTAAGTCCTTCGACATCGCTCAGGGTAATGCGCGCGCGCCTGTTCTGAACCGCCACAATCTGTGAAATACGGTCAGCGACACGTAGTGTCGTCGTTTCTTCCAACGCCGCGGCAAATTGAATCGGCTCTAACCGGCGAAGCGCGTCAGAATCTGGCAGTCGTTTTAGTAACTCGTCTTCGGCAAGCTGACCGGTATTACTATGTGTGAACCGCAACGTCTCGATTATTGCCTTCGCTGAGATGCCAGGACAGCGAAAGCTCTGATACACAAGGCTTTCCTGCTCCGCAGACAGCTGACTCTTCGCACTAGAGACCGCCAAAACGGGTGCGTGGCGCATCAGGCTTTTGTCGATCGCTTGTCGGAACTTTGGGATCGAGCGCTTCTGCTCACTCGCGACAATATCAGAGCCGTTAGTATAGATATGGCAAGCGGCCTTCTGACCTGTCGGATAGGGTTGATTTTCCTGCCAATGCGCTAGCACCTCGGGTGCAGCATTTTCGAGTTGAGATCGCATCTGACCAGATGAGCAAAGCATCAAAGTGATCCCCCCCGCGCGGAAAACCTGCCCCAAAGCCTGTTCATCCTTAATCATGGCGCACATTAAAATGATGGTGAGTACCGCTACCGGACGTGGTTGGATCTCCCATAGAGGTGAAACCTCTATGTCAGTGCACGCCCATGGATCAATACCATCTGCGAAACACTGCTCGACCTCATCGGGCGTCATGGTTTCTGCAACGGGAGCGCCTTCAATACCGTTGGGTTTGCGCCGCACGTCATTTTCAAAAACCCGGCGAACGGGCGGTTTCAACAAATCAATAGATGCTTCGCCGTCTGCTTCACGATCGTCATAATCATAAAAACGATCGGCATTCGATCTCCACTCAGAAAGAGCGCTCTCGCGCAGCGCAGCGACAGTAGTACGCGCTAGATCAGCAGAAAATGCGGTCAGAAACAGCGATGATTTTTGTAAAAATTCGCTCATATAATTCGCCCCCCTCAATAGCAAAACGGCATCAGGCCGACGGGAGCTGGGGGCATCTGGTCAACGCCTAAATCAGCCAGTGCAGCCTCGAAACTTGCGCCCGGTCGACGTCTTAGAGCCGCAATTTCTTCGACACCAATAGACTGTGAACGGCGACGATCTGCGGTAAATTTCACCACGTTTTCTGATAAGCAAACGAGCGCTAGCAGATCAAAGTCATTGTCTGAATACCTGCGAACTCCGGCGGGCGATCGATGGTACCCACGGGAAACGTTGAAATTGAAGCAACCGCCGCGCGGACGCGTTACTGTTTTGACTTGAACGCGAAGGACGCCTTGCTCCAGAAATACAACGCAATCGAAAGGTGAATGCTCTGCGACTCCTACGCTTTGCAGTCCTAAACTTAAGAATACGCTTTCAACGAGCAATTCGCCTGCGCGCCCAAACTGTTTGCCGTGGTATCGACGAGTTTCCGTGTCAATTTCGGGAAACTGAAGAAGGTCTTGGTGAAGGGTGGTCGAAGGGCGGTTAAACACCTCTTCGAGCCCGATCAAGGTCGGTTGATGTGTCATTTTATATCCTTGAATAGCAATAAATAGCCCCGCCAGCCGCCTATGCGGTGCTGGCCAAGGGCAAAAATTATGGAAAGGTTCGAGGCTTATGCGTCGGGCGTGAAGCCAAGATCGTTTGCAGGATCATCGGCCTCTGCGCGCTCGGCCATCTGCTCTAGACAGAGCTCTGCTTCTTCAAGCATGAAATAAACACGAGCCGGAGCTGCGGATTGCATAATTTTCGCGAGTTTTACCTGTGCGGCTTCTAGCTCGACCATGGATTTGGAACGAATGGCGCGGTGGATCACGCCCGCGGCCCGACAAAGTAGTTTGTCCGCCGGCTTGCGGGTGCGGAACCTTGCCAACAGGAAGGCGTCTTCCGCTAAACCTTCCCAAACAGCGTCCCTGTCGTTGCCCCAGTCGAACCCTTCTGGCCAGTCGGAATCGTCGAAGAAAACTTCTTCATCGAGCGTTGACTGCATATTGCTGACGAGGCGTTCGAACATAAGCGATTGTGGCGAGACCTCAAAATTTTGGCCTGTCGCTTGGTCAATTGGGTCGTTAAAATAGTCGTTAAGCATAATGATCTCCTTTGCAGATCGTTGTGTTAGAGCGGGATAAGGGTTGCGCCCCTTGTCTCGCTTGCACTATTATGATACCATTATATCAATAAGTCAACCTATTATTAAAGGACTATTGCAAAATGGTTAAAAAAGGACGCCCTCCTGTCGATTCATCCGGAATTATGCTTAGGCTCCACAACGATATCATAAAAAAAATAGACGGCTTTCGAAAAGAAGAAGACGATCTGCCCACGCGTCCGGAAATGATCCGCCGAATGATACGAGACTGGATCGAAGATAAAGAAAATATGAAGTAAAAATATGATATTGCAAAAATATGAAATCAAACTTCTGCTTGGTCCGACAATAGATGTTTGAAACGAGGTAAAGAGCTAATTGGCATTTTCTTCCAGCGTGTGAAGTAGGAAGGTCAGGCTCCATCAGCTAGGTGACGTCTGGAGGTTCATCGTCTGGGACCTGCCCGGGGTCGTGGCTATCGGGACCTGGCGGCGCATTTTTCGTTCGTTTAAGAATTCGATAACGTTCGATGGCCTCACGAGCCGTTTGACCGACACCTCTTAAGCGCCGAATTGCTTCATCATGTTTGCCAGAACGCCGTGGTTGGTCGGCTTCCGCTGCGACGTCGAGCGCCCATGGTGGTGTCGGTATTTGATGAGCGGTAGCGGTCTGATGGCCGCTGAGCTGCAAGCCTTTTTCTATCAAACTGGTCAGGCTGTAGCCCTGCCCCAAGCTACGCCGCCCGTGTCGATGGCCGTGATAACCAAACAGAACATAGTCAGTACCGTCTGCTGCCAGTTCAATCGTCATGTCGATGCCAACCTCGGCCAGAGCCGCTCTCATACGCGTCTCATCGGGTACACTGGCCAGCGCCTCATCAATCGCTGCGCGTATGAAATCTTTATGGGAATGCCCGTCCTTTTCGACAGCGTGCAATTCCTTCAGCGAACGAGCACGCCGATGTGAAGACCGGCGAGACCTATCAACAAGATGGGAAGATGGGGTTCGTTCTAGGTTAAACTCAGCTTCAATTTTACGGAGAAGGAGTTCGCTACGGCGATAGTCGTTTCTGTCAGAGGCTGCCGTACCATCAAATCGGATCCGAGAGCCAAGGATATGGATATGGGCATCGTGAAGGACGATCATATAATTCTCGATACCCATACCCGCGCACCACATTCGACCTATTCCCGCCCAATCTTTTGGCGATAGTTCACGGTCGGTTTGGGGCCCGGAGATAGACACGTGATAGAGATGGCTTTTCAGACGAGGACGCAGTTTGGCAACATGGTTTAGAAACTTGACTGCCATGTCGGGCTCTCTGCCAATCGTGCTTGCAACCACAGAAACGATCTCTCGCGGATTCCCCGCATGGTCAACAGGACCAAGGAGGTAACGAACCGTCGATCCCGCCCGCTGCGGGCGTGATATCATAGCAATTGCCATGGCCTAAGCCGTTTTGAGGATGGAAAACCGGACTGAATGCAGCTCGTTTTCCAGGTGCCCCAGAAAGTCTAAAATGTCTTTTCGCTTGAGTGTTTGATGTGTCTCTACATGTTGCGAATAGTCCGTGACTAAATCGCTGACCTGGCCCAAGCGTCCGATGGTTTCTCTCTCTAAAAGCTGCAACGGTGCACGCGTTTGCTTGCTCAATACCCGCCCCCGAATATAATCAGAAAGCGATCGTCCCGCTGCTCGCTTTGTCAGTTCGTCACGTTCATGTTGTGTAACACGAAGTGTTACATGCCTTAATCTATTACTTTTTGGTCTGCTCATATTTAGCCCCTTATTAAGAGGCGCGATCAGAGCGAACGTGTTACGTTTACATTGCTTGCCCGCCAAAATCGGCCTCAAAAAGCAAGTGGTCGGGAAACCTTAAAATCGTTGAAAAGAATTCGGAGTAAATTTGTGAAGGCCAAATAGATTTTTAGCGTTAAAGTCCCAACTCAAGGTGCACGCTACTCAAAAAAACGGCAGAGTTACGTTTGCAGAGAAAGAATATGTGTCCAAATTTGGAGCTATCGCATCCCGCCCTTTTTTGGTGAGGCAGAACTTAGTGAAGGGGAGGCCTCCACGTAGAGCGGCAAAGGTGTCAGGTGCAGGCCACGCGAGCCTACAGTTGCAAGCGTAAGATATTTCCGTTGAATCTTAGCAAGACCGCAAATTTTCCCGGCGGAGGACAGCCTGTGCGTCTCATGAAATAATTATTATTAGCCCAGAATTTATGGATGGCGGCTCAAGCTGGATAGGATGGCAAAAGTCATTTTTTTTAGTCATCCCTCCGTTCAGAAACATCCGCCGGTAGGTCCTGAGGGAGATTTTGTGCTTCAAAGAATGCCCACGCCTAAGGCTATTTTTTCCGCACTATAATCACACAGACGGGCTGGATGGGTCTGTTAATTTCATCAGCGATCCCGGGACACGGCCAGCTCTCCGGAGACGCATTGAGCTACTCCCCAATAAATAGATTTAAGCGTCTTAGGCGTTGCATCCAAACCAGCCAAGCACAGAAGCATTAAAACTAGCGTGACAACCATCTTGCCCTTACGTCAACTGCTCCCTAAACATTCCTCAAACGGAAGTCCCCACGTTGTCCGATGGACCACTCTACTCGGAATAGACTTCAATAACCGAGGATTTTTAGCACTTGCTTGATCAAACCGCGTTGCGCACCGAACTCGCCGAACACTATGATCTCGCTCCGTCTCTCGAACTGGCAGCGGCGCATATCGAGACCTTTAGTAGGATGGAACGTGTGATCTCGCCACCCGATTGGGCAATCTTCGCCCCCTACGTGGTCGCGATCAACGCGCTGAAGAAACAGCGCAATGCAGTGATCCTAGCCCACAACTACATGACCCCCGAGATCTACCACGGCATCGCCGACGTTGTCGGCGATAGCTTGCAGCTGGCGATCGAGGCGACAAAGGTCGAGGCGGATGTGATCGTGCAATGCGGCGTGCATTTTATGGCCGAAACGTCAAAAATACTGAACCCCTCCAAGACGGTTTTAATCCCCGATATGGAAGCAGGCTGTTCTCTGGCCGAAAGTATCACCGCAGAAGGCATAGCCGAGATGCGCGCAAAATATCCCGGCGCGCCTGTCGTCACCTACGTGAACACCACGGCAGAAGTGAAAGCCGCGTCAGACATCTGTTGCACCTCGTCCAATGCGGCGCAGATCGTCGCGGCACAGCAAAGCGATACGGTGATCATGACGCCGGACAAATATCTGGCGCAGAACGTCGCCAAACAGGTGCCACACAAACGCATTGTCTGGTGGGATGGTGCCTGCATCGTGCACGAACGTTTCACCGCGCAGGATCTGAACGATTTCCGCACATACAACCCCGACACCCGCATCATCGCGCACCCGGAATGTCCCCCCGATGTCGTGGACGCTGCGGATTTTTCAGGCTCAACCAGCGGCATCATCGCTTATGTGGCACGCGAACGCCCCGCAAAAGCAATGCTGGTGACCGAATGCTCGATGGCCTCGAATATTTCCGACAGCCTGCCGGACGTAGACTTTGTTGGGCCATGCAATATGTGCCCTTACATGAAAAAGATTACACTCGAGAAAGTGCTGTGGACCCTGCATACGATGCAGGGAGCGGTCGAAGTGGATGCAGCCGTGGCAGACAAAGCGCGCGTCGCCGTACAGCGCATGATTGATGTGTCGCGGCAGTTGGCCTGCTGATCGCATGTACTGTATTCACACGGGCCGTGTTGTTATCGTCGGCGCGGGACTGGCAGCACAGTATGCCGCACTGAGTTTGGCACCGCGCCCGGTGTTGATGATTTCGCCGGCACCATTGGGACAAGGCACATCATCTGCGTGGGCTCAGGGCGGCGTGGCCGCGGCGATGGACCCAGCAGACAGCGCATCCGCCCATGCCCGCGACACGGTGCAGGCCGGCGCAGGCACGGTGGATGCGCAGGTCGCGCAAGCTGTGGCCGACGAAGCGCGGACACATATTCTGGACCTGACTGAACTTGGCATTCTCTTCGACCGAACGCCAGAAGGGGGGTACGTCATGTCGCGCGAGGCGGCACATTCCTTTGCCCGCGTGGTGCGCGTACGCGGCGATCAGGCCGGGGCCGAAATCATGCGCGCGCTCAGCGCACAAGTGCGCGAGGCCGCACATATCCAGGTCTTAGAGGGTGTCATGGCTACCAATCTTGAGATAGCCAACGGTACCGTGTGCGGCGTCGTGCTGGTACACTGCACGAACGGTATGTCTGCGCCCTGTTTGATCCGCGGCGCCGCTGTTTTGCTAGCGGGAGGCGGCTCTGGTGGATTGTATGCATTAACGACCAATCCGCCTCGTGTGCGCGGTCAGGTGATTGGCATGGCCGCACGGGCCGGCGCGGTGATCGCGGATGCCGAATTCGTGCAGTTTCACCCTACGGCCATCGCTTGCGGCCTTGACCCCGCCCCATTGGCCACCGAGGCCCTGCGGGGTGAAGGGGCCATCCTGATCAACCGCCACGGCATCCGGTTCATGCAAGAGGCCCACCCTGACGCAGAACTGGCTCCCCGCGACATCGTGGCCCGTGCGGTCTTTGCCCAAACCCAAGCCGGCCTGGCCCCCGCCCTGGACACGCGCACGGCACTGGGCGCTCGTTTGTTGCGCGATTTTCCCGCTGTCGCGGCGGCCTGTCATCAATCGGGACTGAACCCGCTGGTCACCCCGATCCCCGTGGCAGCCGCCGCCCATTACCACATGGGTGGCATTGCGACCGATGCAGCGGGGCACACATCACTGGAGGGCCTTTGGGCCTGCGGCGAGGTGGCATCGACCGGCTTGCACGGTGCGAACCGGCTGGCATCGAACGGACTGCTCGAAGCCTTGGTTTACGGGCGGCGCGCTGCGGTTGACATGAATGCCGTCCTTGGACCTATTCCAAAGCAACAGGCGGGTGTCACCTTGCCCGATCTGCCCCCCGGAACAGCGCCGCGCAGCGACCTTGTGAACCGGCTACGTCAAACGATGACGCATGGCGCAGGCGTGATCCGCACGGCCCAAGGGCTACAGAACACCTTGACCGAGATCGCCACAATCGAAGCGGACCAACCCGATTGCACTGCCTTGGCGAATATGACCGCAACCGCAACACTGATTGCGACCGCCGCGCTGAACCGGCGCGAAAGCCGTGGGGCGCATTTCCGGTCCGACCATCCCGAATGCGACGGCGCAACCGGCACGCGTTCCTTTCTCACACTCACCGAAGCGCGTTCCGCCGCACCACTGGAGACGACATGACGCACGCCCCCTTGCCCGACCTCATCCTTGAACCGCTGGTTCGCGCCGCATTGATGGAAGACCTTGGCACCTATGGCGACATCACCACGCGTACGGTGATCCCCGCTGATACACACTATACCGCGCGCCTGAACGCGCGGGCAGACGGGGTTTTGTCAGGCCTACAAATCGCGGCGCTGGCGTTCCGGCTGATCAACCCGGATCTAAAGGTCACCGCTCACAAAAGCGACGGCGACAGCATCGCGTCCGGTGATGTGCTGATGCAGATCGAAGGCCGCGCAGCATCTATCCTGTCGGCCGAGCGGGTGGCTCTGAACTTTGCCGGGCGTCTTTCGGGCATCGCCACATTGACCGCCGGCTTTGTGGCCCAGACAAAAGGCACCGACACGTGCATCACCTGCACCCGCAAAACCACGCCAGGTTTGCGACTGGTCGAAAAGCAGGCTGTGCTACACGGCGGTGGGTTCAATCACCGGTTCTCTCTCTCGGATGCGATCATGATCAAGGACAACCACATTGCCGCTGCGGGCGGTATCCGGCCCGTGCTGCAGGCCGTAAAGGCCCGGGCGTCACACATGGTCAGAACCGAAATTGAAGTCGACCGGCTGGACCAGTTGCAAGAGGTGTTGGACGAAGGTGGCGCGGATGTGATCCTGCTGGACAATATGGACACGCCAACCCTGCGTGACGCCGTCAAAATAAATGCCGGTCGTCTGGTGCTTGAAGCGTCGGGCAACATGCGCATCGACCGCATCGCCGAGGTCGCAGCCACCGGCGTCAATTACATCTCGTCAGGGGCGTTGACCCATTCCGTACAAACCCTCGACATCGGGTTGGACTTCTAATCGGCAACGCATCGCAATGTTAGCGCAACAATATTACGCTGCACTTGCAAAGCACCCCGGGGCCTCCTAGATAGTTGACCTAACGTAAACCTAGGATGCTGAAATGAGCCGACCTGCACAGAACAAGGCGTTGAACGCCGCCGACATTCTTGCCCGCAAAGGGATGTCGCCACTGGTTTGTCTAACCGCCTATACCACACCTGTGGCGAAACTCGCGGATGCACACTGCGATCTTGTGTTGGTGGGCGACAGTGTGGGGATGGTGCTGCACGGTCTGACCTCGACCCTCGGCGTGACCATGGAAATGATGACCTTGCACGGGCGTGCAGTGGCGCGGGGCATCGAACGGGCCTTGATGGTGATCGACATGCCTTTTGGCAGCTACGAGGAAAGCTCGGCACAGGCTTTTCGCAACGCCGCACGGCTGATGGCTGACACCGGCGCCGGTGCCATCAAGCTGGAAGGGGGCCGGCACATGGCCAATACGATCCGGTTTCTGACCGAACGCGGCATCCCTGTGATGGCTCATATCGGGCTAACCCCGCAGGCGGTAAACGCCATTGGCGGCTACAAGGTACAAGGCCGTGGAACAGATGCAGCGCGCATTCGGGACGACGCTCAAGCCGTTGCAGATGCCGGTGCGTTTTCTGTGGTTCTGGAAAAAGTGCCATCTGCCTTGGCCGATGACATTACGGCGCAAATTTCCATCCCCACAGTTGGCATTGGCGCATCAGCAGGTTGCGACGGCCAGATCCTCGTGATTGATGACATGCTGGGTCTGTTCGACGCCTTCAAACCGAAATTCGTCAAACGATATGCCCATCTGGCCGCAGATGCATCCGCAGCCATCGAAACCTATGCCTCCGAAGTCCGTGCGCGCACCTTTCCCGCCGCCGAGCACGTATTCACTGACCAAGGAACCGCCTCATGAAAATCATCCGCCATAAATCCGAATTGCGTGACCTGACAATTAGCTGGCACCGGGCGGGGGACACGATTGGTGTGGTCCTGACGATGGGTGCTCTGCATGATGGACACCTTAGTCTGGTCAAGAACGCCCAAAGCCGTGCCGACCGCGTGATTGTAACGATTTTCGTCAACCCACGTCAGTTCAATAACCCTGAAGATCTGGCAAAATACCCCAAAACCGAAGACAGCGACGCCCACATCCTCGAGTCACTTGATATTGACGTGCTCTATGTGCCCGAGCCTGGGGAAATTTACCCCGCTTGCTTTTCGACAACAATTTCCGTGTCCGGTGTAAGCGACGGACTGTGTGGCAGCGACCGGCCCGGTCACTTCGACGGCGTGGCGACCGTCGTGACCAAACTGCTGCTACAGACCGATGCGGATTATACGTTCTTTGGAGAAAAAGACTTCCAGCAGCTTCAGGTGGTTCGTCGTGTCGTCGCCGATCTTGATTTGAAGACCGAGATTGTCGCCTGCCCCACTGTTCGTGAAGACGACGGCCTTGCCATGTCTTCGCGTAATCTGCGACTTGGTACCGAGGCACGTGAGGTGTCACCCGTGATCGGACGTGTGCTTGAAAGCGCGGCCAATGTGATCGGTCGGGGCGGCAACGTCGCGCAGGCGCTCGAGACCGCCTGCCAAGCCCTGCTTGTGGCGGGTTTTGATGAGGTAGATTATTTCGAGTTGCGCAGCGATCCCGATTTGCAGCTGTTGATGTCGGCGGACCGTCCCGGGCGTCTGTTCGTTGCTGCCTGGCTGAATGGTGTACGGCTAATTGACAATACTCCGGTCAAAGCTGCATCTCATGCGCCAATCGAAGCCGGAAGAATACCTGAACCCGTCTGACGTCAGCAGAATGCGACTTTCCAAATTAGGATAACGCTATAGAATTGAGAGGACCAGCACAGCGACGTTGATGCCTCAGAAGCTACGGCCAACACGCGTGGTGGGAGTCGAAGATTCGGCGCGCCCCGGGTCATTGTGACGGACAAGTTGCGCAGCTATTTCAAGTCTATCCGCGAGTTCGCTCCGCGCACGCAAAGGTTTGAACAATCGAATTGAAGGCACGTACAGGCTTAAACGAAAACCCAAGAAAGTGATGGGCCGGTTCAAATCGCCTCGACAGGCACAGAGTTTTCTTACCTATCACGATCGCGCAAACACAGATCCTCTGCCCCCAATGCTATCGGTTTTCCGCAATCTCTTACCGCCACGCTAGAGCTGATGCTTTCAACCTCTGGAATGCTGATGCAGCGAAAATGGCCGCTTGAGAATCCGAAGGGTCGCATTTCTCAAGCACGCGACAACAAATCGGCAATGCGCCTCGCAAACATGCTGTCTTTTGAAATCTGTCACGACAATCCATGAAGGTGGATGTAGCGCAGGAATGTCGATGCCAGATTGCTCTGGTTGTCGCCATGCCAGATCATTTCGACCACGTGCTCGGCATTGGCGTCGTCCACTTCGATATAGATGACATCGGCCATGGAAGACCGCGACAGCGATTGTGGCACCAGCGAAATTCCCATGCCCTGCGCGATAAGGGCAATCACCGTAAACCAGTGCTGCACGTCAAAAAGAGCAGAAGGTTCCACGTCGGCTGCGCGCAGCAGGCCGACGATACGGTCGTGATAATGGGGAGCGAATTCGCGCGCGAATACCAGCACTTTTTCACCGGCCATCTCTGATATCGAGATGCGGCTGCGACCGGCGAGTCGATGCTGGCGCGGCACACAGCACATCAAACGCTCGGTTTCGATGCGGTGGGATTTGATCTCTGGCGGCAGCGGTACGGCGTGAATGAAGCCGATGTCCATCTTGCGCTGCAACAGGCTGTCAACCTGGCGCTGCGTGTTCATTTCGTGCAGGGACAGTTCCGCGGAGGGATAGAGATCTTCGAAATTCCGGAGCGATCTGGGCAGGTTGCGAAACAGCATTGAAGGGACGAAAGACATCGAAATACGCCCCGCCGCGCCTTTGGCCTTTTGTTCCGCCAGAGCCCGCGCTGAATCGAGTTGCCCCAGAATTCGGGCGCAATGATCGGCGAATATCACCCCCGCCGGGGTCAGCCGCACGCCGCGTTTTCCGCGATCCAGAAGCGCAAAGCCCAAGTTGGCTTCGAGCTGTTTCATGCTGGTGCTGAGCGGTGGTTGCGAGATGTTCAGCAACGCCGCCGCACGCCCGAAGTGCAGCTCTTTGCTGAGAACAAGAAATTGTTCGAGCTGTCGGAACGTGATGGCCATGGCGCTGATCCATTTGCTTTTTGCTATCGCGAAATACGAAACTAATATTGGTATTGGAATTGTCTACAGGTCAAGGTCCGGCGATAAATGCGCAGGCCGGAACGTGTCTGCTCGATGACGACCCGAGGAGACGACCAGATGCCGACCATTCACAAGAACATCCCCGACAGCGCCGGTTTGAACGCCTTTGCGTCCGATACTGCGCTTCAGGACCTGACCCGGCTGTACTTGGGTCAGGACGCGCCTTACCTTGGCGAACTGGACCGCATGGGCGCCCTGGTCGGCAGCGCGTTGGAAAAGCTGGCACTGACGGCGGACAAGAACCCGCCAACCCTGCAAATTCGCGCCCGCAATGGTGCCGATCTGGAGGCGGTGCACAAACACCCTGCCTATGTGGAACTGGAACGCTATGCGTTTGGGGAATTCGGCCTTGCCGCGATGTCGCATCGTGCAGGCGTGTTCGGGTCTGAAACCGCGCTGCCGCCGATGATGAAATACGCGCTGGTCTATTTGTTCGTGCAGGCTGAGTTTGGTCTGTGCTGTCCGTTGTCGATGACGGATTCTCTGACCCGTACTTTGGTGAAATTCGGCTCCAAAGAGCTCATCGACACCTATTTTGAGCAATTGACCAGCCAGGACATGGACGAGGTTTTCCAAGGCTCGATGTTCATGACCGAACAGCTTGCCGGATCGGATGTGGGGGCCATCGAAACCACGGCGAAGCTGGTTGATGGCGAATGGAAGCTGTCAGGCGACAAGTGGTTCTGCTCGAACCCCGATGCCGCGCTTGGCATGGTGCTTGCCCGGCCCGAAGGTGCAGCCCCCGGCACGGGCGGATTGTCGTTGTTCCTGCTGCCGCGGATTTTGCCGAACGGGACCAGGAACGCCTATCGCATTTTGCGGCTGAAAGACAAAATGGGCACCAAGTCCATGGCCAGCGGCGAAATCGCCCTGGAAGGGGCCACGGCCTATCTGGTGGGTGATGCCGGGCAGGGCTTCAAGCAAATGACCGACATGATCAACATGTCGCGTTTGGCCAATGGCGTGCGCTCTGCGGGGTTGATGCGGCGCGCGGTGTCCGAAGCGCTTTTCATCTCGCAGAACCGGACCGCCTTTGGGAAGCAGTTGATCGACCTGCCGCTGATGCGTCGGCAGTTGATGAAAATGCTGGTCACCGCCGAGCAAGGGCGTTCGATGGTCTTTCATACGGCACGCGTGTTGCAGGCCGCAGATGCGGGTGATGCCGAGATGGCCAAGGTCCTGCGCATCCTGACGCCGTTGATAAAGTTCCGCACCTGCCGTGACGCGCGCAAGGTCGCGGGCGACGGCATGGAGGTGCGCGGCGGCTGTGGCTATATTGAGGAATGGTCGGACGCGCGGGTTCTGCGTGATGCCCATCTCGGCTCGATCTGGGAGGGCACGAGTAACATCGTGGCCCTTGACGTGGCGCGCGCGGTGCGTCGCGCCGGGGCGTTGGATGCCTTGCGGGCTTATGTCGGCACGATTTTGGAAGAGGCCCGTGAGGCGGGCACCGACGTTGCCAAGGTGGCGGCTTGTTTCGACCGCGCCGCCGACCTGCTGGATGCCGTTGCCAATGACCGTGCGCGCGAAGGCGAGGTGCGCGCCGCTGCCAGCGCGGTTTACAATGCCACCTCAGCGGCGATCATGGTTTGGGAAGATGCAAAGCTTTCGGGTGATGCGGGGTATTCCGGCGACCGCAAGCGTTTGGCGGATGCGGTGATTGCCCACAAGCTGACCGCGCATGATCCTTTGGCCACACCGGCCGCCGGATCATCCGAAGACGATGCCGCCATTGCAGCCCTGTTGAATCGCGCGCTGGTCAGCGATGTCACCACGCAAACACAGATTGCAGCGCAATGACGGCGGTTCCGAACACAAGTGCGCTTGATGGCTTGAAGGTCGTCGATCTGTCGCGCGTGCTTGGCGGGCCGATCGCCGGGCAGATACTGGGCGACCATGGCGCGGATGTCATCAAGGTCGAGCCGCCCTCGGGCGATGAAACCCGCGAGTGGGGCCCGCCGTTCCAAGAGGAAACCGCATCCTATTTCATCGGCATCAACCGCAACAAGCGCGCGCTGGCGCTGGATTTGCGGCAGGAGGAAGGTCGCGATGTGCTGATGCGCCTGTTGGCGCATGCGGATGTCGTGCTTGAGAATTTCAAGACCGGCACGATGGAACGCTGGGGCATAGGCCCCGAGGTTCTGCGCGAACGGTTCCCGGCCCTGATCTATTGCAGGGTCAGCGGATTTGGGGCCGGCGGACCAATGGGCGGTTTGCCCGGCTATGACGCGATCCTGCAGGCCATGGGAGGTTTGATGAGCGTCAACGGCACCGAGGAGAGCGGCCCGACACGCGTGGGACTGCCGCTGGTTGATATGGTCACGGGCATGAATGCGGTCCAGGGCATATTGCTGGCGCTGCATCATCGCTCCAGGACCGGAATGGGTCAGTTCATCGAGGCGGCACTGTTTGACAGCGCGTTGTCGCTGTTGCATCCGCATGCCGCAAATTATGCCCTGTCGGGAAAACTGCCAAAGCTTACCGGCAATGATCACCCCAATATCTCGCCTTATTCTTCCTATGCGACGGGCGGGCGGCCGATTTATCTGTCGGTTGGAAATGACCGTCAGTTCGCGCGGCTGTGTGAATTGATAGACGCCCCTGACATTGCGACCGATCCACGGTTTTCTTCCAATGGAAACCGTGTGAAAAACCGCGCGGCCTTGCGCGAGGTTCTCGAGGCGGTTCTGGCCAGTCACGACGCCAATACGCTGGCCACAAAGCTGATCGAAGGCGGTGTGCCGGCGGGGCCGGTTCTGGACGTGGGCGAGGCCTTGGCGCATCCGCATACCGCACACCGGCAGATGCGGGTCAGCATCGGGGATTACACCGGGTTGGGCGCGCCGGTCAAAGCGGCCTCCACGCCGGCCAGCTATCGGCGCAAGCCGCCGAAGTTCGCAGAGCACCGTGAGGAGATTCTGTCAGAAGCAGGGTTCTCTGCCGATGACATTTCGGCACTGACCCAGAAAGGGATCACACCCGACAAACGCAACATCTGAGGTCCGGAGGGACAGCAGACGGATCGAACGACATTCACAGGGAGGAACCTACATGTCTAACATTTTGCTCAAAACACTTGGTGCGACGGCGATTGCCATCGCGTCGGTCATGCCGGCCGCGGCTCAGGAAACAGAGCTTGCACGCTCAATGCTCTGGTCGACGTATGACGTCGGATCCAGCGGCTATACCGAAGCCTCTGCCGTTGCGGATGCTTTCGGCAAGAAGTTCGACACGCGGGTGCGGATCATGCCCTCCGGCACCTCCATCGGGCGCCTGCTGCCACTCAAGACAGGCCGCGTGCAATACGGCTGGCTTGCCAACGAAGTCTATTTTGCGACCGAAGCGCTTTATGATTTCTCGGTGCAAGAATGGGGACCGCAGGATTTGCGCATCGTCGCCGGGCGGCCGTCGACCTTTGGCATGGCGATTGCGACCGACAGCGGTATCAAGACCATCGCGGACCTTCGCGGCAAGCGTGTGCCACGGATCAAGGCCAATCCGTCGATCAACATCAAGGTCGAAGCGATGCTCGCCTTTGCGGGTCTGACATGGGATGACGTGCAGGTCGTCGAGGTTCCATCCTATGGCGCGGCGCTTCAGGCGCTGGTCGATGGTCAGGCAGATGCCGCGGGCACCACACCAACCGCGGCCACTCTGTACGAGTTGGAAGGTTCGTCGCGCGGATTAAGCTGGGCGCCCCTGCCTGAAGACAACGCAGAAGGCTGGGCTGCGGTGACAGATGTCGCAAGTTTCTTTGCCCCTGCAACCGTCACCACCGGCGCGGGTATCTCGGAAGACAATCCGGCACAGATTTTTGCCGTGCGCTACCCGATGATCACGGTTTACGCCGATGCCGATGAAAACGAGGTCTATAACTTTATCAAGGCGCTGGACGAAAGCTTTGATATCTACAAGGACGCAACATCTGCGATGCCGAACTGGGCCATCAGCGAGGCCGGCACAACACCGCAGGACGCGCCGTTCCATCCCGGTGCCATCCGGTATCTGAAAGAGATCGGCGTGTGGACGGACAAGGACCAGGCGTGGAACGATGCGCGGCTTGCCCGGCTTGAAAACGTGATGGCCGCATGGGAGACCGCGACCGAAGAGGCGATGGACCAAAACATCTCTTCCAAGGACTGGCCGACGTTCTGGGAAGAGCACCGGGCCGCAATCGAAAAATAATGTTTGTCCCCGTCCTGAAACAATGGACGAGGACCATTTTCCTGACCGCTGACCCCGAGGTATCCAAATGCAAGCGTCCAACGAAGGCCCGATCGAGCGACTGAACACCCCCGCCCGCATATCTGTGGGCATCCTTGGGGCAGTAGGCCTTGTCGGCATTGTTCTGCAAACCTTCAATCTGTCGCTGTTCGGGGTCTTTCCGCTGTTGTCGAACAGGTACTATTACCTGTTGATCGGGATTTTCCTTGCGGCGGCGTTTTTGTTGCTGCCGCCGCGTACCGGAGCCATGCAAATGCGTGTCAATCTGGTGGACTGGGTGCTTGCTGCGCTTGCTCTGGCGTCTGGGATCTATTTTGCGATCAATGCTGAGCTGATCTTGACGCAAGGATGGGACGTGGTGGCGCCGACAACGGCTGCGGCCGTGTCGATTGTGATGGTGCTGCTGTCGCTTGAGGCGCTGCGCCGGTCCGGAGGCACGCTGCTTTTGGTGATTTGCGCGTTCTTTGCCACCTATCCGCTTTTTGCACAGCATATGCCCGGATTTCTCTGGGGGCCGTCTTTGTCGCTGACCGAAACTGCGGCGGCGCATGTGATGGGGGTGGAAAGCCTGATCGGAATTCCATTGCGCGTGGTGGCGGATACGCTTGTCGGGTTTATCATCTTTGGTGCTGTGTTGAACGCCGTTGGCGGTGCGCAGTTCTTTATGGACCTGTCCATGGCGCTGATGGGCCGCCGGCGTGGCGGGTCGGCCAAGGTCGCAATCATTTCAAGCGCGCTGTTCGGTTCGCTTTCCGGTTCGGTGATTTCCAACGTGCTGTCCACGGGCCGTATGAGCATCAGTTCGATGAAGCGGGCCGGATACCCCGCGCAATACGCGGGCGCAGTCGAGGCCTGTGCCTCGACAGGGGGGACGTTGATGCCGCCGGTCATGGGGGCTGTTGCCTTTATCATGGCGTCATTTCTGGACATGCCCTACACGACGATCATCGTCGCCGCGATTGTGCCATCTCTGCTGTATTACATCGCGCTGTTGTTGCAGGTTGACCTGTTTGCCGCGCGCAAGGGCATTGTCACCCCCGCAGATCAGGTACTCCCGATCTTGCGCGAGGTGGTGATGCAAGGCTGGCACCACCTGTTCTCGCTGGTGGCGCTGGTTGTGCTGTTGTTCGCGGTCAGCCCGTCACGCGCGGCATATTACGCCACCGCAGCCATGCTTTTGGTTGCACTGCTGCGCCACCGCCAGATCCCCAAACTTGCCGCGGCACTTGGCCTGGTACAGGGGGTCACACGTGACATTGCCTATCTGATTGCCACACTTTGCGGGATCGGGCTGGTTGTCGGATCGCTGGCGATCACCGGCGTGGGCGGGGCGTTTTCGCGCGAGCTGGTTCAATACGGAGGGCAGAGCACGCTTTTGTTGCTGGTGCTGGGCGCGATCACCAGTTTCGTTCTGGGCATGGGGATGACCGTTTCGGCCTGTTATATCTTTTTGGCCACGATCCTTGCTCCGGCGCTGGTCAAGCTTGGGCTATCACCCATCGGATCGCATTTGTTCGTGCTCTATTGGGGCATGCTGTCCTATATCACGCCGCCGGTCGCGCTTGCCTCGATCACTGCGGCGCAAATCTCCGGGGCGAACGGCATGGCAACGGGGTTTACGTCGATGCGACTGGGGACGCCCTTGTTCATCCTGCCCTTCGTATTTGTGTACGAGCCTGCATTGCTGCTGCAGGGCGGGGATGTGTTTGCCATCGTCATGGCAATCAGCACCGCTATTGCCGCGCTGGTTGCCTTGTCCTGCGCGCTTGAAGGATATGTCTACGGGGTGGGCCGAATCTATCGTTTCGAGCGGCTTATAGTCGGCATTGGTGCGATTGGATTGATGGTTCCGGACCGGTATTTTGAACTGGCCGGGGTCGCGGTTCTCTTGCTGGGTCTCGCCATAGCATGGCAACGCCGAAAATCCGTTCTCGCAAATCAGTGAGGTATTTAGAAAATGGGTTCTCTAGGCGCTCTGAATCTGCCGAGACACGCCAGTTTTGATGATGGCGTTGGCGATTGCCCTCAACCCTCGTCCGAATGCCATTGTGAGGAGACTGTTGCGTTAATCGGATGAGTGCAGTGGCGGGCCCTTTAGTCTTTAGGCTCCAGACTTCGGTAACGGGGACGTCTCAGTCAAGCGCTTTTCGACATAGGCATCCGACCGCCTGGTTGCGGATTTGATCACAGTTTTTTTCTGTGCCGTTCTTCTATCTCCGCTGCCTTCGTCTGAGATCACCCCGGGTGCATGCTTCGGTCCGTGGTCAGCGCGATTGACCGCCAACATGATGCTGGTTCAAATGCAATTCCGATGTGCCCCTCTCATAGGCATGCTCAATGTTGATCGGCAACAGTCCGGAGCACGGCATCATCGAAACCACGTCCCTAGGGGACCTCGAAGGCCTGCAGTCAGGCCGGCGACGGCAGGAAACGCAATTTTTCAGGCCGCATGGGCCACGGCGATATCTGATCGGAAGTCAGTGTCATCAACCCACATCCGGTGCAGGATCACCCCGATGCCCCGGGCTAGGGCGACCATGGCGCGCTTGCCACCACGGCGGCGGGCGACCTGCGCTGCCCATGTTCTCAGCCACGTCGAACGCCAGCGGTGCAACATCACGGTCGCAGCCCGACATAACGCGCGGCGCAGGTTGATATCACCTGCCTTTGTGATGCCACCCGAAACGTCGCGTTCGCCCGATTGGTTGCGCGATGGCTTCAGACCGACCCACGGGCCAACATTCTTTGAGGCTGTGAACCGGGTGGGATCATCAACGGTTGATTTGTTGGTTAGCGTGACAACGGCCCCAACCCCGAGCATCGACATAAGTCGACGACAGACTGGTTTCTCCTGCGCCATTTGGCGAACAAGGCGTTCTAGTCCCGCCAATTCCTGTCGCAAGGATGCCCGCGACCGAAGCATTGGCCCTGTCGCAGCCTCCAACATCGAGTTGCCGTCCGCCAGTTCGCGGATTCGGTGTTCATACCTGCCCCGAGAGATGGCACCAACTTTCAACCCGAAGTTCTGCAACAGCCCACGCATGGACATCTCCAAGGCAATCATCCCCTGCTGTATGGCCTTTCGGGCCCCGAGCACGGCACGGACCTCTTGCGCAGAGAAGGATTTACAATGAACCGGCCGGAACCAACCGAGGTGAAGTAGGCGCGCGATGCCTTCGGCATCCCGCCGATCCGGAGCCTAATCGCTACAGACATGTTTCGGCTATTGGCCAGGAACAAATCATGAACTTCATGACAAATTATCTTGCAACCATTTCCACAATTCTGACTTCAATTCGAGTCCGATCCCCGGAACGTCGGGAAGACAGACGCGCCCGTCTGAGACCTTCTGATCATCTGCAAATCCTCCGAGCGGCTGAAATACGCCGGGATAGCTTTCGTTGCCGCCCAGCCCCAGTCCCGCAGCGATGTGCAGGGACATCTGATGCCCTCCGTGCGGATGCAGACGTCTGCGAGACCAGCCCATCTGATCCATCAACGCGAGTGTCTTCATATAGTCCGAGAGTCCATAAGAAAGCCCAGCATCGAACTGAACAATGTCTCGATCCGGTCGCATGCCTGCATATCGGAAAAGGTTGCGGGCATCCTGATGGGAAAAGAGATTCTCGCCAGTCGCGAGGGGCGCTTCGTAGCTTTCGGCCAGCACAGCCTGAAGGCGAAAATCTAGGGGATCGCCTGCTTCTTCGTACCACCGCAGACCGTACGGCGCGATGGCGCGGCCGAATGCCAAAGCCTCATCGAGGGTAAAGCGACCATTCGCATCAACCGCTAAGCGGCTGCCATCATGTCCAAGTAGCGCGAGAGCGGCCTCAATGCGGGAGATGTCCTCAGATAAAGGAGCTGCGCCGACCTTGATTTTGACTTCGCGGTAGCCCCTATCCAGATACGACCGGATTTCGTCCTCTAAACCAACCACTCCACCTGAACCATAGTAGCCACCCGCGGCATAGACCGCGATGTCGGTGTCTGCCGCACCCCCTCTAAACCGATCGGCCAAAACACGGTAAAGCGGGCGTTCTTCGGCTTTCGCCACAAGATCCCACATCGCCATGTCAAGCGCGCCCATGGCGACCGCCCTGCCACCGTGGCCACCCGGCTTTTCATTCCGCATCGCGACGGCGGCGCAGTGGATTGGATCTACAATTCCAGCATCGTCCAACAGAGCATCGGGCGGCTCAGCCATCAATCGAGGTATGAGTCGGTCGGTCAGGACTCCCCCCTCCGCCCACCGCCCGATGGATCCGAACCCGTACCCTACCAGCGTCTTGCCGTTTCGCATCTGATCGGTCTTTATGGCGACAGCGCTTGTCTTGAGCCCGGCGAAGTCCACGACGGCGTTCTTGCCGGGGGAGCTGATAGGAAGATCCGCTTGGCGAATACTAACGATTTTCATTTTGGATGACCCATCAAGCCGCCTTTAGCCATACGGACGGGGTTGATCAGCAGATCGTATTCCTCTGCGCTTAACAAACCAACGGCCAAGCATGTTTCGCGCAGCGAAGTCTCGCTCGCTTCCGCTTTGCGGGTCAATCGTGCGACCGCATCATAACCCAGTCTTGGCGTCAGTGCAGTTGCAACCATTAGCGACATCTCGACGTTGCGCGCCATGCGAGCACGGTTCGGTTTCAACCCGATCAGACAACCAGAGCGGAAGGCATCCAGACCATCCGCAAGTGCCGACACACTTTCCAGTAATGCGTGGATCAGGACGGGCTTGGCGACGTTCAACTCGAACAGACCCGAGGCACCTGCCGCAACCACCGTCGTATGATTTCCGAGTGCGCGATGGCAGACTTGAAGAAGCGCTTCGGCGAGGGTCGCATTGCGCTTGCCCGGCATTATCGAAGACGACAGACCATCGTCGGGAAGCTCCAGCTCTCCCAAACCCGCGCGGGGGCCGGACGCCAGCAGGCGTATATCGTTCAAGATATGGATCAGCGAGACCGCCACCCCCTCGCAGGCCGCGGAGGCCGCAACAACCGCGTCGTGCGCAGCCATCCCCTCTCCCGCGACAGAAGACGGCGTGAAATCAGCGCCCGAACGACGAGACAGGACATTGCAGAACTCCTGCGCAAAACGATACGGCGCATTCAGGCCGGAACCGGCCGCCGTTCCCCCCTGCGGGAGCCTGTGAAGGTCTGGCAAGGTGGCGCTGACCCGTAGTTTTGCCCGTGCGATCTGAAGACCGTAGGATGCGAAGTTCTGTCCCAGTGTGACCGGCACCGCATCATTCAGATGTGTGCGCCCCAGACGAACGAGATCGTGGTAGGACTGCGCCTTCTCCTCGAGCGTCTGTTGAAAACGCGACAGGGCGGGCAGCAGACGACCTGTTATCGCCTCGACCGCAGCGATCTGCATGACCGTCGGAAAACTGTCGTTGGATGATTGGCTACGATTGACATGGTCGTTCGGATGGACTGGCGTGCGGGTGCCAAGCCCCTGCCCTGCCATTTCGTTCGCGCGGTTGGCCAGAACCTCGTTAGCGTTCATGTTGGTCTGGGTCCCGCTGCCGGTTTGCCAGATCGGCAGCGGGAAATGGTTGTCGAACCGGCCCTCGCGCATTTCTTCGGCCGCGCGGCCGATCAACGTCGCGATCTCGTCGGGGAGCATGCCGAGCGCAAGGTTGGCCTCCGCCGCTGCGCCCTTCTGAAGCGCGAAGGCGCGGATCACTCCGACCGGCATCTGCGGGCCCTCAATCGCAAAGACGGCAAGCGCACGCTGTGTCTGCGCACCCCAGTAGCGGTCGGCGGGAACTGCCATGACGCCCACCGAATCTGCCTCGTTTCTCATTCTTTCGGAGCAGATCATCGTCCCGCAAGCACCCGGTCGACCATTTCTGGCGCCTCGCCAAGATAGTTGCGGGGTTCTGTCAGCGACTTCAGCAACTCGACCTCGAGATGGCTCGTTAGCGCCACTTCATCCTTCAACGCGTCGTACAACGACATGCTGCCTTCGACCGCACGGCGACAACCGGCATAGACGATGTCGTGCGCTTCCTTGCGTCCCGTGTGGGGGGCCAAAGCCATCATCACCGCTTCGGCCACGATCAGCCCCCGAGAATGGTCAAGGTTACGCCCCATATTTTCGGGATAAACCCGCAGACCCTCGAGCATAAATTCAGCTTGGGCCAACATCCCTGAAATCGTGGCGAAGCCTTCCGGGACTGCAGAGAACTCCAGATGCCAAGGACCGGTGGCGCGTTCATGGTCATGGATCATCGCGTCAAGCATCGCCGACGCGTGGTTCCGCATCAGGCGGGCACCCGCGAGGATCAATTCGCAGGAAATGGGATTGGCTTTCTGCGGCATTGTGGAGGATGCGCCACGATGACGGACGAAAGGCTCTGCCACCTCGCTTAGCTCAGTAGTCATCATGATCGCGACATCGCCCGCGATCTTGGCAAGACTGCCACCGATCAGCGCCAAAGTCTGGACGGTTTCTGCAATGCCGTCGCGGATCGAGTGCCAGGTGATCGCTGGCACACCTAGACCGAGCTCGGCGGCGAGGGCGGATTGGGTTTCGAGCCCCCGCCCGGACAGTGATGCAAGAGTGCCCGATGCCCCTGAGAACTGGACATTGAGCACCCGAGGCGAAAGCTGTTCCAGCCGCTCTGCGTGACGATCGAACCCAGACAGCCAAGTTGCAGCCTTGTATCCGAAGGTCACAGGCAGGGCGTGCTGCATGTGGGTCCGGCCTGCCATCGGTGTATCGCGATGAGTCCGTGCCAGCCCTGCAAGGGCGCGGCGCACCCCCTCGACCCGCCGAGCGACAAGGTCCAAACCATCCCGGATCTGCAGAACCGTAGCCGTGTCCATGATATCCTGGGTTGTAGCCCCCCAGTGCAGATACTTACCAGCTTCCCCCGCCGTCACTGAAAGCTGCTCGACAATGGGCAGAATTGGGTATCCGACGATTTCGGTTTCACGCGCCAGCCGGTCGTGATCGAGAGGCTGGAGGGAGGCGGCCGCAATTCCGTCGGCCGCCTCCGCGGGGATCAACCCTAGACCGGCCTGCGCCCGCGCCAATGCCACCTCTACCTCGGTACAGGCGGCCAGGTAACGTTCCGAACAGAAGATCGCGCGCATTTCGTCGTCGCTGAAACTGCGGCCCCATATGGGAGAGTCGAGCGCTGTCACGTTTTTTGGCGAGTGGCTTGTCACGGGTGCAGATCCTTCGGTCATTTATGTCCTACTCCGCCGGTCTCACGGCATCGGGAACCTCGATGCCATTTTCTTCGAAATATCTGATCGCGCCCGGATGGTAGGGCATGACCGTGTTCATCGCGACGTTCTCCAGCAAGGTTTCCTTCGCCGAGCCATGTGTCGCTAGAAGCGCGTCGTGGTTCTCGAAGATCGCCTTGGTGATCTCGTACGCCAGGCTCTCGGGCATGTCCTTTGACGCGAAGGCGATATTCCACATTCCGAACGTCTTCACTGGCTCATCAAGCGAAGAGTACGTGGCTGCAGGTATTTCCATGATTTGTGCATAGGGCACGCTTTCCTGAAGCTTTGCGATTTCATCGTCGTTCAGACCGAAGATCACGGAGGGCTGCAGCGCCTCGAGCTCCGAGAAGGCGGACATCGGCAAGCCTGCGGCCGTAGCCACCGCATCTAGGCGGCCATCGGCCAATTGTGACGTCTGGTCGCCGATCGGACCGTTCTGAACGTTGACATTCAATCCAAGCGCTTCGAACCAACGCTCCCAATATGTGCCGCCGGTGCCTCCCTTGGGGCCTGTGCCGATGGTCTTGCCGTCGAAGTCGGACACCTTGACGATCCCTGACCTTGCAAGCGCAGCGGCCTGAAAGGGGGTCACATACATCGGGAAAAGTGCGCGAACGCCATCGTATTTTGTGCCGAGATCCATGTCCATCTCGCCCTGAATCGCCTCAAAGGCCGGGCCCAGGGTCGTGAGACCGACGTCGACGCGCTGCTTGTTGACGAGCACGAGGTTCTGAAGCGGCCCCTGAGTCTGCTGCGTCGAGGCAGGAACACCCAGCGCGCTGGAGATCACGCTGGCCACGCCTTGGCCGTAGATCGCATAGGTGCCTCCGGGCGAAGCAGTGGCAACCACAATGTTCCCGGGCCAATCGCTGCGGTCCGCGTCCTGCGCAAAGGCGGTGGTTCCGGCCAGTACCGCGACCAGCGACAGGCCGATAAGATTTCTGCGTTTCATGGATAGTCCTCCCTTTGAAAATTAAACAGTCTTAGTTCCGCGCCCCGTCCCGCCCGTACGAGCGAGCCTGAGGGCGATGAGCGCCGCACCGACGGCGACGCCCGCGAGATCGGTGTAGATATCCCCGGCAATCAGAAGCAGGGCGGTCACACCAAATCCGATCCGCCAGAAGCCGCTAAGCGTTCCGGCGAACCAGCCGCTGCTGGCGGTGGCAAGCGCCCATACGCCAAGCAAAGCGGTGGCTGTCGTCCGAACGATTTCCCATACGGACCCGTTCATCAGCACCCCTTGGTTGTGGATGAAGAGAAAGGGAACGATGAATGCCGCCAGACCATACTTCACGGCCTTGAACGACGTTTTCCAGGGATCACCGCCCGCCAGCGCGGCGCCCGCAAAGGCCGAGAGCGCGATTGGTGGCGTGATCGTCGAGATGACTGCATAGTAGAAGATGAACAGGTGCACCGGCAGGACATCCAGCCCGATCCGTTGCAAGGATGGAGCAACCACCGATGCTGCGATGGCATAAGCAGCAGTTGTCGGCATGCCCATTCCCAGGATAAGCGCGATGACCATGGCAAACACCAGCGCCAGGAACTCGCTTTGCCCTGCGACCCCGAGAAGCATGGCCGAAAACTTTCCGCCAAGACCGGTCAGCCCGATTACACCAACGACAATCCCTGCGCAGGCGCAAACGGCTGCCAGTTGAAGACACTGACGCGCCCCGATGCTCAACGCTTCGAGGATATCCTGCACAGTGCCCCGGATCGCCGCAGACATTCCATCGGTCCGGGCAGCAAGGGCTGCAACGGCAAGCGTCGCTGAGCCAGTGCCCATCGCAATGATGCCATGTGTATTTGCGGAAAGATAAGGCACCGCCAAGACAGTCACCAGGACCGTCGCGACCGGCACAGCCAACAGCCGACTATCAAGACCCATCCGTTGCTGCAGCATGACGAGAACCGCGATGGCAATGCCCCATGAACCGGCAGAGATGATAGAGAATCCGGCAAATAGAAAGATGATCAACAAGGCGAGCGGAGCCAGCATAAAGCCGTCCTTGGCCATTGGCTTCAGATCGGGCAGTTCCGAGCTGGGGAGACCTTCAATACCTTCCTTGCGCGCTTCAAGATCGATCTGGATATAGACTGCGAAGTAATACAACACGCAGGGTATCAGTGCCGCAACGATGATCTCAGTGTAGGGGATGCCTGTGATTTCCGCCATGATGAACGCACCTGCTCCCATGATCGGTGGGGTCAGTTGCCCTCCTGTCGACGCGGCCGCTTCGATCCCGCCTGCACTGGTGGGCTTGTAGCCGACACGCTTCATCACCGGGATGGTAAAGGTACCCGACGCGACCACGTTCGCCACACCGCTGCCCGAGATCATCCCGAACAGAATGGAGCCGAACAGCGATACCTTCGCGGGTCCCCCGCGCATCCGCCCGAAACAGGCGAAGGCCAGGTTCATGAAAAAATCGCCGACTTTCGAAACCTGGAGAAATGCCGCAAACAACACAAAGAGCACAATGTACTTCGCCGCCGCGGCAGTGGCGATCCCAAACACGCCCTCCATCGAATAGACGAAGGTCGAGAACTCATCGACCCCGAAGCCCCTGTGATAAAGCACGCCCGGCAACCAAGGCCCAACGAAGCCGTAGACGATAAAGATACTCGCAAGGACCGGCAGGGCCACCCCTGCCGTGCGCCGGGTGAATTCGATTACGACGATGATCCCGGCCAAGGCAGCCACGACGTCCCCTGCCGTCGGCAGGACACCCGTGCGGATGATCAACTCATCCAGATTCCACAAGATATAAAGAGAGGCGAAGATTGCCAGACCTGAGAGCAGGAAGTCGAATGCGGGGACTTTGTCTCCCGCTTTTCCGAAGGGGGCATAGAGCGCGAAGGCGATAACCGCGGCGATGTTGACATGCAGGACACGAAACACCCAAGCGTCAAGCTGGAAGAAATTGAGCACCAACAGGTGAAAGACAGAGTACAGAACACAGAGGGCGGCGACCATCGCTGCCTGCCATCCGCTCAGGTTCCGGATTTTGGATCCAAAGTCGAAAGTTTCGGCGTCCCGTGTCGCGCCTTCATTATACGCTTCGTTCTGCCCCGGTTTTATCTCGGTCATGCATTCCCCCCGCAGCAGCGTTCCAGCCTATATGTTCGGACATAATACTTTGTTCGTACATACTATGATATCTAGAATTCTGTCAAGTCGGGCTGTATGGAACAAGAATGTCTCGTCAACCAATCTATGCCATCCTTGCCGATGAACTGGTGCGCGACATCAGAACGGGTCTCTACCCGCTCGGATCCTTGTTGCCGACAGAAATTGAAATGGCGGAAGACCGGGGGCTTTCCCGCTCCACCGTCCGTGCAGCACTCGGACGGTTGGTGCAGCTCGGATTAGTGACGCGCCAGAAAGGCGTCGGAACGCGAGTAACGTCGATCGAGCCGGGCAGCTACAATCCCTCGACAACCTCGATTGAAGAACTTGCACATTTCGGCGCCGCGACACACAGGACGTTGCTTGGCATCGAAGAGGTCACGCTTGATATGACCCTTGCGAAACGGCTCGGCGTCCCGGCGGGCAGCCGCTGGTTTCGCGTCCGCACGCTACGTTCGGACATCAAGACTGCAGCTCTGCCGATTTGTTTTACTGAGAATTATATCGATATCGAGCTGCCGGGTGTGATCCACGATATCGGCGACTACTCGGAGCTCATCGCGACCCGCATCGCCAGCAGATACGGCAGTGTGGTCGATGAAGTCCGCCAGGTGATCCGGCCACGGATTCTCGATGAGGAACTTTGCAGCCTCCTGCGGACTGCTCCAAACGAACTCGCACTTGAAATACGGCGACAATATTGCTCGGCCGGGCGACTGATTTATGTCAGCCTGAGCCAGCATCCCGCAGACAGGTTCGAATATCACATGTCTCTCCATCGCTAGGCTGGGCTCTTTTTTCGGGTTTGTTTCTCTCAAGCCACGCGTAGGGTTAATGAGGAAGCCTGTTGAGCTATCTTGTCGACGCCCGACACGTTTGCCTTTTCGGTCGCCGAGGCACGCAGATGGACACTGTTGACCGGAAACCTTGCGCTTCGTCGGCTTGCTGAACAGCATGGTGTAGAGATGCATGGCGTTCTTTGGATTATTGAAGAACTTGAGCGCGAAAGTGTGGTTGCAGCGCGTTCATTGCACGACGCGTTGACAGTGATTCACGCGCACCCTAGGTGTCGCCTGCCCTCCCAAAACGTTAGGCGTACTTTGGCCCGGTTGCTCAATTGATCGATTTGAGGGCGGAGATTTTCAGTTGGAGACTTCGACGGCGTCAATCAGATTCCACAACGTAAAGGTTCCCGGCTGTCGAAGTACTAACTTGTGACTCGTTGTCTGAACCAAGGATGCGGATTTTTAATGCGCTACAAACGTCCTGACTTCCTTTTTCTTGGACGGCTTCACCTTCCAAAAATCGACACTGGTCGTCATGCTTAAGCTCAGCCCAGAATCCGTCTGTAGCGACAGCAAACGTCTCTTTGCCGACGTCTGTGATTGTGGCCATATCCGGGGCCATGAATTCCTTCGTCCGAAAGCTGCGCGTCAGCTTGTTTCTAAGGGTAGAGGACGCAATTTTGTCGAGCGAGATAGTTTCGATGGCGTTGGCCAGTGTGTGGGGTCGTATAAGCCACTCAATCGGTGCTTTGGCGTCGAAGCGCCCGACCAGGCAATCACCAGCATAAAAGATGTGCGTGGGTCTCTCATGTTCGATTAGCGCTACAAGATAGCTTGCTGAAGCCCAGTGTAACTCTTTTGAACGGACTTTGTGGATTTCATGCAGTTGGTTGATAACATCATCGGCGGCCATGCCTTTTTTTGCAAGTATGAACCAATCAGTCAGATCGCGTGCGATCAGGCGGACGAGTTCGCCACTCTGCTGCCTTGCAGTAGACCCATCCAAGACAACACACAGCACCGCGTCGGGACGCAAGGCGACTCCACAATAATCTTGATTGGCGTCAGTCCTCCGTCCCTGTCTGCTACGCCAGCTGATCTCGACTGCCATGTCAGGTGTTTCCATCGCTCGCAGCTATCGCTGCAAATCGATTCTGTACGATGTCAACACGCCCCTCAGGTCCTCTGATGTTGCCGTGCACAAAACCTTCAAAATCGTAATGATGCTGTAGTGTCCGGAACTGCTCAGCGATAAAGATGCGAATATCGTCAGTGGCGCCTTTGACTTCGTTTACCAAGTCCTCCCGTCCATCAACGATCAGCAGAATATCCTCAACATCACGGCTCATAAGCAGATCGTCATTTCCGCGACCCAAGAAGGCCTCGAGCTTTGTGGCAACGAAGAGTTCAGGCAATAACTGCTTGATTTCCAACGCCTCGGTCAAAGGATATGTCACAGCTGTTTCGATGCCTCTGGCATACCACCGGTTGCTAAATCCAAGGATGCTTTCGTCATCGGGCATAAAGTCGACTTTAAGTTCGCCCAACCGCATACGACAGATGACGTTGTCTTCATGGGATTCTGAAAAGCCCTTTTCCCGCAGTTGATCCTGCAACTGTACCCAGTCGCCATAGCCAGCCAAGTCTATGATCAAATCAACATCATCGGTCGCTCGAACGTCCTCAAGAGTTATGGTGTCGGTGATGAACAACGCTGTTGTGCAGCCCCCAACAAAAACAAACCGCTCACGAAGATCGGGTCCGAGCGCGTGAGCGACCGTCTCAAGCATTTTTCGCAATTGCCCCTGAACCGTAGTCATCTGCTCAATAGCTTCTCTGATAGACGATCTGATGCAAGTTTGGCCTCCCGCTGCCTACCCAGTCTCATAGCATCAATGAGGGCCAGATATTCATATAACCGCTCGTCGTTTTGAATTGCTTCCGGGACTGACTTGAAAAGTGGCTCGACAGATTGCCCCATATCCTTGCCACGCGCATACGGCCATACATAGAGATACTCGCCACCAGCCATCAGGAGGCTCTCCAGCATAGGGGCTGCAAAGGCAGTTGGAACACCCCGTATCATCCCGCCAGGTTTTACTGGAAAAACAAATTTTAGGCCGTGTATTATGAAATTGCACAGGTCACGGCGGTTTGGTTTAGCCCTTCCAAAGTCACGATCCTTGACTGCAAGTCCGGAGGCATAACTACGGTTGATCGAGGCGTTCACTTCTGACTTGCTGATACCGAGTGAAGCCTCCAAACCCCTTACTGAGTAAGGGTCTTCGCGTGAAGGTAACCATTCTGGGCCGTCAAACTGACCCAGCTTTTCCTGCTCTTGGAGGCTCACAAGCTTGAGCAGTATGACAATGTCCTGACTTTTCATGTGTTCCTCACCAAGTGTCCGCTGTCCGTGGACACAGGACACTCAATCACAAAACTAGCTTCATTGTCAAACGTCACCAACTATTGCAACAGAGCTTGTGCTCAGTTCTAGCTCCGGCAAGTCTCGCAAAGTCTGCAGATCAAACGTCGCCAAAAACGTCGCAGTTGTCACAAACGTATGCGGCGCGCCGGGCCGCGGAGACCTTGGTCCGCTGGCAATCAGATGTATGAATCGCAGCCGCGCCAGCAGATCGCGGCTGACCTCCTTGCCGAAGATCTCCTTAAGCCCCGCCCAGTCGATCGGTTGATGATAGGCAATGGCGCAAAGCACCCCCATTTCCATCTCGGTGAAGGACAAGGACTGATCCCCGAGATCGGCCGCCGCCTTGATCGCCTCGGCAAACTGCGTCTTTGTCCGGAACATCCACTTGCCCGCGACCTGGGCCAACTCATAGGGACGGCCGACCAACTCCGCCTGAATGTCGTCGATCAGCATCTCGACCGAGGCTCCTTGCCCCACCACGCGCGCCAGGTCTTCCCGACTAACCGCCGAGGCGCTGGCAAACAGCACAGCCTCAATCCGCCCCATCCATTCGGGCCAACGCAACTCTTGCGGCAGGTCCTCGAGCTCCCGGTCGAACACGCCATCACGAAAGGGCCTGCCCTGCCCTTTCGCGGGCTTGCGTTTGGCCGCAACAGTCATGGCAAAACCTTTTCTGGTCGCATGTCCGAACCGCGAAACCGGGGACCACTTTCGCTGGACATGCTCATAGCCCATAAAGCCGGAACGTGGGCCGGCCGGTCAGCTCTTGCGCCACACCCAATTCGACCAGCCGATCACAAAACCGCCGCGCCGCCCGGTCGGTCATGGGAATCATGGTGCCCTGAATAAACGGAGACAGCATGGTTGATGGCGCCACGGCATCTTCGGACAGGAATAAGGCGACCGCCCCCCCTGACCCCTTGGCACGCAGTCTTGAGGCAACCGCTTGGAGCGCCGCCCCGCGCTGTGCCAGGCCTCTCGTCAATCGGATCGTGTCTTCGACGGACCTGAGGATGCGCTGCTGAATAGCCAGGTCAGCCCCCCGCCCGTTTGCAACCAGATCCCGCAACATCGCCTTTGTCAAACGCTGCGCCGAGACTGGTAGGACGGTTGGCCAATTCAACGACCGTGCCAGGACAACATCAGAGAGCAGACACGCGCTCCGCTCGGCCCGGTCGTCAGCATCAAGCACCGCACGCACCACCAAGGTACACCCCGCCAATGGACCATGAGTTTTTGCACGGACTGCGCCAGCTTCGATCAACCTCGGTACATCATCCACGAACGTGGAGCCGACCAATCCTTGCATATCGTCGCGCAAGCCCCGCTCCGTCAGTTTGAGCCGCGCAGCATCACGCCAGAACGCCAAGAGATCACCGTCAGGGCCGCGCGCCTCACCGGCAGGCGCCAAGTGGTAAGCGTCGCGGATATCAGCCACTCTCGCCAGCCGCCCTTCAAGTTTTGACGTCGCGGTTGCAGCACTCAACGCCAGTCGGTTCGCCAGCAGTTTTGTCGGCACACTTTGGTTTGGATCTGAGACCAGCTGATCGAGCACTGTCAGCGCTGCCCCAGACCGAAAAGCCACAGCCTCGAAGGTTTCTGCACGTCCAGAGGTGACCCAAGACGGTAGGCTCGGTAGTATGTTCAAGTCGTCTGATATACTTGTGGGCAGATAGGTCATAGCACAACACTATCTTGTCGCGGCGCTTTTGCCTACCATCTTGTGTACAAACCGCCCCACCCTGCCGGTCAACATTATGTCCAATAAGTTTGCATTATTTAATACGGGTTACAGGCTGCAAGACGCTATTAAAGTCAGCGGAATTTTTGGAAATTGATTTAATCGGAAGACGGGAAATTGAAATCGCCGTCCTCTGCTACTGCTAATGTGTCGAGGCCACGAGAGTGGTCAGGAAAAAAAGCGCCCTGCCCGCCCATGTCGTTGGCACCGGCACCTTCGGCATCGTCCGCGGCTATACCCACGCCGCGATCTCGGAAAACACACTGAAGGCCTACGCTAAGGATTGGGAGCATTTAGCGCGCTGGTGCCGGATGGAGGGCGCGGTGCCCGTGCCTCCGTCACCCGAGGTAGTCTGGCTCTACCCTGCGAATCTCACTTCGGGTTCCCCGGCGACTGTCGCAGAGCGTGCCCGATGCGAGAGTAGACTACCGAGCGCGTCATCCAGCTCGCGCAGCACCAGCAAACCTCCGTCCAAGCTGAGCCGGATGCCACGGAATTCCAGCCGCACCCGGTGGTCGAAATTCACCCGATTGCCTCGTTCGGTATCCGCACCCTTCGGGTGATCCATGAAATCCGTCCTTGATCGCCGTTAAAGCCATGTTTTATAATGATAATATAACTATAAAAACAAAAAACTCCGCGGAACAGTTGTGGAATGCGGGATTACGTATGTTTTTCGAAACAAGGCCCCTACCCTTCCCTCAGAACCAAGAAATTGGAGTATTTGGCATCGGCCGACATCAAAACAGCCTTGTTGCACGGATAAGGAAGTATGTTGAGTTTGCCCTTTCCCGTAGATTTGGTCAAGCGGCGGCCTCGAATTGGGCACGGCCAAGCCCGGTCATTTTGTTGAGAATGTGGGTGCCAATCTTGGCTTCCGTCTTTTGGTTGAGAAGGCTGCGTGCCTTCAGTTTGGGCCCGATGATTGCCTTCCATCGGGCCATTAAAGTTTCGCCTCGACTGCGCTGATTGTAGCTGCTGCTCGCCTGCAATGCTATGCGACCACGAGTGGCTATGGCGGTGATGCACTGGTCGCGAAGCGTTCGATTTTCATCCGCGTCGGGGCTCAAAAAGCGAAGTCTTCAGTGGTGGGATGATGATATCGACGACCGGGCCAAACCGCTCTGCGAGCAGGGCGCTGGTGGGGTCTCCACCATAGGCGCCATCTGCGATGAAACGGGTCACATCCCCATCAATCTAGTCAAGCAGTTAGGGTAATGCGGTCGGATCACCTACATCGTCTGTAGTCAAATCGGAACACACTATTTCATCACTGACAAAGTCCAGCCCAAGGTGTAGCTTGCGCTAGGAGTTGCGTTTGCGATTTGTTTTATGCTTTTTCTCCAGCCACTCGCCTTCACCAAAGATTTTCAGACCGGTGCTGTCCACGACGAGATGGATAGGCCATCCTTGTCAACACGCGATCTGATCGGCAAATTCAGCCCAGTCCCACGACGTGAAAAGGTCGAGTAATCAGGTACGCGGATATCCACATCCATGAGCTTAACAAGACTCTGTACAAAGCCTTGGGTTTAACGCAGCGGCTGCTAGAAAACCATGCCAAGCGTTAGCCAGACCACGATTGCCAGGTCAGAATAGATTTGGCTGGCCACCCCACGTCGTGCGGCGCTCTGCGCGCCATTCTGCCTCAACCTCGTCGCTCAACCAAACTGTTACATCGCCGCGTTGGCTCAGACTTTCATTATACTGCCGCCAGTTCGAAATCCGACACCGTTTCTTCTTGAACTTGTGCCGCCGCGCGTCATTGAATTTGTGCGGCATCGGCTATATCCAATTGATCACGAAAGCGCCGTCATAACAGAACCGGCAGGATTCGTGCAACAACGCCGTGTGAAGGTGTCCTCGGACATGGCCGTCATTCCGAACTGTACCGGACTTTCCGTCGAGGTCTTCGGCGTTTTGGTTCATGTCGCAAAAAAGCACGTCCGGAAGACTGGCCGCTTTCTTACTTAATCTCTCTTAAGCTTTCTTAATCTTACTTACGAATCCGCGGATTCTAAACCCGTCGAAGAATACTCAATCGCTTCTTATATTGACAACGCGCAACACCCATTCGGTTGCATGAAGATGTGCCACATTCTCGGCGACACGATCGGCGAGCTGCTGCAGATGGCAGACCTGATCGGACTGGATCGGCGCCTCTTCCAGCCCTGGTCACATCCGCACTTCGATGTCTCTTTGGGTTAGAGGGCGCGTGCCATCAAGGCGGGCGCCATTCTGGTCGACCGCAGGGGAATCGTGAAAGTAATGAAGGCGCAGCGTGATCTGCTCGCCTTGCATGGTATGGACAAGGCAGAATTCGAGGCAGCGACGGCGGGCTGTACAAAGGGACGCATCGCGCCAATCCGGCAAAGGGATGCCCAGCCCAGCATTTGAATTGCCTGAAGTTTACCGCGGTAAACTCGACAACGCACTGATATGCAGTCCAAAGAATCTCAAAGTAAAACCTCTTCGTCATCGAGGTTTCGCGTTCCTAAAGCAGCCTGACGGCGCGGCTGTTGCGCTGTTCTCCATCTTTGAAATATCCCTGCAGCTTGCCGAGGGAACGGTGCAGGGTTTGCTCCATTATCTCCGGAGCGGGAATACCGACCTTCAATGCCGATGTGATGTACCTGCCCTCACGTCGTGCGCTGAAAAATCTCTTGGGTCGAGCCCCATTTCAGCCAGACGCCGTTTGAGCACGTGATTTATCGAAATCTCGCTGATCGTTGTATCGTAGATCTTTCCCCATCGGTCGATGCGCAGAAAGACCGAGCCGGTGGTTCGGGAAACCGCGGCTTTCCAAGCTGAGAACGCGACAGCTGCGCGCCTGGACAGGAAGACGACTTCATCGTCACGCAGGTCCGTGGTCTTGGTGCGTCCAAGTCTATAACCCATGCTGGGAACACCGTCCGGCCAATCGGGATCCTCCATGTTGATCGCTTCGAGATTTCAGATCGACGTCGACCATCTTCCTAGATTTGCGGGTCCGCGGTTTGGCGGACGACCGCACGGGAGCCCGGAGCGCCTTTGCCACCTCAGGGTGGGTGATTGGATGCTCCAGACCCCGCCATTTGCACATCGATCGCCAGTGGAAATCCGATGTTCGGCCGTTGATGGGACATGCGGCCCCGTGGCCGGCAGGTAGCCACCACGTTCAAGAAATTCCCAAGCATGTGCGGGCAACCCCTGATGTGGATCGGCACCCTTCTCATCAGGATCCCAGAGCTAATGGGCGATGAAGCGCATCACGGTTTCCTTCGTGGGTGGCCACTCCAGCGGCTCCCCATCGCACGCGAGAGGCCAGGCTTCGAGATAGGCAAGATAGGAGCGCGTGCCCCTGAGTGTGTTCTCTCCGATGCCGCGTTTCAGCAGGTGTGAAAGCGTCTCCACGTCATCGGGGGTAAGCACGCGGGAGAGGTCACCCACGAAGCTTGAGCCATGGTTCAGAAGGGCAGGGGGCTTTGTGGTATGCAAGGACATGCCGCGATCCTAAACGGCGGTTGAAAGAGCCGTCAAGCCTGCCGGTGAGACGCGTCCACCTGCAATGCGCTGGCCACTTTCAAAGGACTTGAGCATTGATTGGAAGTACGCGCGCGGGCTTTGAATGCTCTGTATCTTTTCAGCCAGATAGTCCATTGCCACTAGCAAGCACTCCCATCCCAAGATGGCAAGTGACCGTGCAAAGGTCTCCTGTCCAAGTCTGAAATAAGAAGAATATTCATGAAGAAGATTGTAGAGCTGGCGCTCGTTTCCGGGTGCTTCGGGATACATCTCGTTAAGATTGGAAGTCGAGGACCACAAGGCCCTGATCCGTCCTGGATGGAATTCAAGATGGCTTTTCGGCTTCCGGTGCCCGCAGGTGTCCGGTTTGATCTCTTCCTTTGCCGGGCTTCGAGCCACCGATGGCTTCGGAATGTCCTTTATTAACTCTTTTAGATAAGACTCATTGTGCCGGACAGATTGACCGGCATCGGCGGCATTTCTGTCTGACAGATAGGCAGATCCGGGTGTGTTCCCATCGTCGCTGCGGGAGGGGCAGGGGGGTGACATCAGGTCTGCTTCGAACGCAATCACGCGGTCAAGCAGGGCGATCATCTCCTCGGTTCCGGTGCTTTTGCGACGGCTGATCTTGCGCACTTCGACGGCAAAGGCTTCGAAGGATTCCACCATCTCCGAGATGCTTAAATTGAAGTTGTCGCGTATCGCCCGAATGCGGCTGCTGATCTTTGTCCGCAGAAGGTTCTGCTGCTCTTCCCGCAGAAGACGCGCATCCCGCATCATCTTCAGGTCTGCCACCCGATCGAGAAGGGGATTGATGTCGATCCCGTACGCATCGATGATCTTGCCTCCGACACGCAGGGGGAAGCGTCGTTTGTTGGGGGACAGTTTCCTGACAACCAGACCGGCATCAGCAAGGGTCACCTCGCCCCGGCGGAAGCGTCGGTCCCCCATGCAATTTGCCCGGAGAAGGATCTTCTCGACCTCCATGTACGAGATGTTCAGAGCACCGGGGATCAATGATCCCTTCGGCATGACGGTCAGATGCGCGCTCAATACGGCGATCTCGCGCTCACCGATACCGAGTTCGATGCGATTCGTTTTGACCAGATCCAACAAGTCCCATCGGTCGATAGCTGGGCCTGTTTGTTCAAGTTTACGGCAAAGGGGTTGCCTTTGCCCGAGCGGTGTAACCGCGGACATTCCTGTATCCATAATATTTCAGAAGGCAAAATTCGACCGTTCACCGAAAAGACAGTGTTGAAAGTGATTCGGAAATGCGCTAATAAGGCTCTGCAAGAAGACCATATTAAGCGCTCTCCGGAACTGACGTTTCGGGGGGCCTTTTTTTATTTAGCCTGACTGCTCCTTCGGGTTTCGCGTTTCAGGTTGTCAAAGTTTACCGCGGTAAACTTTATTTCTCTCAATTAAATCAATATGTTGTGGGTTATTCCTTCCTTTTGTTGGCGAGTTTGAATGTGAGCTCCTCCAGCTTTTCATAAACCTTTTCAAGGAGTTCATCGGGTATCGTCTCATCCGTCTTGATGGTGAGCTGATTTGATTTGCGCATGGTTTTGATCGCTCCATTCAGAAACCTTCTGCGCTGCGGTGCGGCCGAGGGTTTTCGGACCTTCGAGAGATCCTGCTGATCGGCAGATCCCACAGACTGCGGATTTTTCACAACCTTGAGCAGGGCCTCGAACCGCTCGGCACTGTCCGCAATCTCGGGATCAACGAGTTTGGCTGTCTCTGCGGGGCTGAGAGACCGTTTCTGCATCGCCTTGAGGAGGTCATCCCACTTCCTGCGTCCGATGGTGCGTGCCGGCCCGATGCGCGTGACGAGATCCTCACCGAGGGTCTCATAGGTACGCACCATGAAGGATATCATTGTCTTGGAGATGTTCAGGAACTGGCTGACATCCGTTTGCTGGAAACCGGCCGCAATGCCTTGACCCGCGGCACGCGCGCGCTCGATGTAGCTGGTCTCGAGACGTGCCGAGTTCTCGACACCCTGTGCGATGAATGCTTCACGGTCATCGAGCTTGGATACGAAGGCTTTGATTTTTGTATGGCCGAGGGAGCGTATGGCGTTCAGGCGACGGCGACCGACAACGATCTCATAGGGTTTATCCCCCTGAACCACGCGCACATGGATCGGGATCTGCTGGCCGTTACCCCGGATGCTCTCCACCAGGCTTTCGATATCCTCGTTGATGTCGATCCGGTCCTTGATCCGGGAATCCTGGATCTGGTCTACGAAGATCTCCTGATATGTTCGGTCCGATCCACCTTGAGTGGCAGCCGCGATATATTTCGAGCTGGTGGCCCCGCCTTTGATGATGGGCTTGCGCCGGACACGTGGTTCCGCGGCGCCGTCTTCTGCATCCTCTGAAGGGGGAATGTCGGTGAATACTGCACGTGCCATCAGCTAACCTCCTCGTTAACAAGCCGCCCGCGCCCGACCATGACTTCCTCTTCCACCTCCAGGGCAATGCCCTGGAGGCTCTCAAGTATCCGGTCATAGGTCTTGCGGGTGAATGTGGAGGGATCGACCTCCAGCAGGGGGCTCATGGTATTGCCGGAATCGTAAATGGCGGTCGAATTCAGGAAGTCGACATTCATCATGGCGTCACCGAGCGTATTGCGCAGGAAGGAGGCCAGTTGAAGCTGTGCCGGATCGCCTGGCGCATAGCGGGTGAGCAGAATACGGATGAAGTCGAAACGCTTCTGGGGGTTCACATTCTCGATGCTCTCGAGAGTGCTGGAGGCCAGATCAAGGAATTTGACCAGGCTGACCACGTCAAGCATCCCAGCAGACAGCGGAATGAGCATGGAATTGGATGCATATAGCGCTGCGATCACACAGAAGCTCATATGCGGTGGCGTATCATATATAATGACGTCGTATGCGTCTTCCACAAGCTCAAGCGCATCCGCGATGCGGGAATAGAAGGGGATACCCCGCGCGGCCGCTGTGGCGGTCTCGTATTCGAACTCGGTGAGACTGATCGATCCAGGAACAAGGTCGATATTGGGGAAGTACGTCGCCTGGATTACATCCGCGATCGGGATCGGCTTGATATTATCCTCTACTGACTCGTAGCGCAGAACATCATAGATCGATGGCAGCCCGTCTACGTCGGCGCGAATGTCAAAAAGATCTGAGCAGCTGGCCTGGGGATCGAGATCGACGACCAAGACCTTAAAGCCTCGGATCGCCAGTAGCTGCGACAAATTGACCGCAGTGGTAGTCTTTGAAACGCCACCTTTAAGGTTATAAATCAACAACTTAGAGGTTACTTCACCATCTACCTTATTGGGGTACAACTCAAGAGGAATCTTGCCTGCCTCGAATAATTTCTGCTGAATTTCGTGGATTTCTTCGAGCGAGAAGGTCCGGCGGTTGCCGGCTTCCATCGTACCTTCAGGCAAGCCATCCATGGTCTTCAAATGGTGGCGAAGCGTGTTATACTTCATACGCAGGGCAAGCTCAGCCATCTCGCGTATGGTAAACCGGCGCAGGTCCTTATCGGACTTGCGGGCATCAGGTCTGTGCAGGGCTTTTGCCTGTTGGTCCAATGCCTTGCCCAACGCATCGCTCAATGCACCGAGCTTGTCCGAACCTACAAGGTCTCTCATGCTCTATCCTCAATATTCTTTATTTTTTAAGACCTACATCACGTTTTGCAATAAATCCATCAAAAGCTGACGAGGCGGGGCTTTTAGTGAGTAGCGCAGGAAAGCTGACTGGCTCAAAAACACAAGTTATTCTATATTAAACAGATGGTTGATCAAATTTACGGCCTCTGGAAAATCTTCTCCAGAGGTTTATACATGAGTTATCCACATGCCCGCGACCGGAGGTTTCCAGGCCTTCAGAGGTGGGCAGCTTCGTAGAAGGGCGACTTACACCTTGAAATTTCGAATCCCGTCCTTAGCGGGTTTTGATCTTCTGTAGGCTCTTCGATCTCCGACCGGATCGTGTCTGGATAGAGCCCGATCAACTCGGATGCCAATGGCAGGGGCTCAGCGCCTTTCATGCGGCGCTAGCGCGCGAAATGCACCCAGTCTTTTGCATAGACCTTCAGCTTATTGTCGGACGCCGCGTCGCGCGCGGTGCCGACGAGCCTGTCAAGCTTTCCTGATCCGGCGATGTGGACGGGCAGGGTGATGCCCTCAATTCCATCTTGATCTCTCTCGTTGCTCTGAGCAGCATCAGACGTACCAGAGTGCAATGACATTGATATCGCGTCTTCAGGGTTCATTTTCCCTCAAAATCTGGTGTTTTCGAAATGTCGTTTTTGTTTCATGGCCGGACTCTAAGGCGTTAAATTGTTAGGATACACATTCTTGCTTCATAGGTGGACTTACAGTTCATGAGTGGATTCTGCTACCTCCGGTGATGGGACCGCGTCTCGATGCGTTTGCGAACCCATAAACGCCAGAGGACATTAGAAATTATGTTTCTGTTGAACAAATTGTCTCTGGTGCTGCGAGTCCACAGATTGAGCAAGAGGCCCGTCCTACCGGTTGAATAGACGTTTCCTCGACGAGAGAGGCGGTTTTGGCCGAATCCACCCATGAAACTAAAACGACACTGTGTAGATATGTACGGAATCTTGGGCGCAATCGACTTGATTGCCGCCGACTGGCTATCAAATTCGCCCTGATGTTCAAACACCATTCCTACAGCACGTTCGCGCACCTCAGGTGAATATCTGTTTCCACATTTGTTCTTTTCCATAACCCAGTATCCTTACTTCTGGGTCTCCGGCAAACAAGGGGCGGTTCAGTCTCGGAGAAACGCTCTGTATATAGAATTGACAAGCATCGCCCGCCGCGATCCAAATGATAAATCAATCCGCCGCTCTAAACGGGCCGTCGATCATACAAATCCTAGTCCAAAGCATTGAGAACAGTGTCTGTCTTGGCTGACCGCCAGCCGTGGTCTATTGGCTGAGAAAAGAAGAAACCCAACCCGATCAGCAGGAGCAAAAAGTAGCTTAATTGACGCCAGATCCTGTCCAACGGATGGGGAGTAGCTCAAGTTGCCCTTTTGCGTTTCGTCATCACCATCATCCTTACTTAAGTTGATGGTCTCAGACAAAATCAGCACTGTTAAGTCAGAGTATCCCCCTCGCGTTTCTCATGTCTTGGCTCTAACGGGCTGGCCCATCTGATTTCCATTTTAAGAAATCGTACTGATCGGTTCGATATTGACCGCGCAAAGGTGGTGAATAGCATTCTATCAAGGGGGGCTGTTCTTGGGGACAGACGAATTTTCAAATTTCACTGTGTATTAGAGCTTTCCCTGTTGCCCCTTGTTTGCCAGACGATCCACGACATAGCGCACCCGTGCCAACAAATGGCGGGTTTCGGGCCAGAGCGCATAAATGTTGATGCGTGCGGTGGCAAACGTTGGGAGGACTTCGATCAGTCGCCCATCCTGCAAGGCCTCCGCCACCAAAGACAGTGGCATTTGCGCGATCCCGAGGCCCGCGATGGCGGCCGTGACGATGGCGGCTCCGTCCCCTATTTCATGGGTTGGCGTGATGTGCATGCGCTCGGGTGAGCCGCCTGCGCGGATGATACGATAGCCGATCGGAACATCTCTGCGCACGCCAGTGATACAATCGTGACGGCTGAGATCCTCGGGGGTTTGCGGCGCACCGCGTCGGGCGATGTAGGAGGGGGCGGCCACCAAGGGGACGCGCTGCTCGGCCAATTTGCGGCTGATAAGACCGGATGTATCCGGTGTTTCGCCAAAACGGATCACCAAATCCATTTTCTCTTCAACCGGGTCAATGATCCGATCCGTGAAGGACAAAGAGAGATGCAGGCCCGGATGATCCGTCACAATTTCGGTCAAGATCGGCAAAAGCACCTGTCGTCCCCACGCGGCCGGCGCATCAACACGCAGGCGCCCCGCGATGTCGCGATTGCCGCTGGACAGGAAGGTCTCGGCCGCCCCGATTTCGTCTAATGCGCGCCGGGCAACGGCGAGATAAGCCTCGCCATCAGACGTCAAAACCAGCCGCCGGGTGCTCCGATGGATCAGTTTGACGCCAAGCCGCGATTCCAGACGACTGACGCTTTTGCCCACGGCGGATTTGGTCAATCCAAGCACCTGCGCCGCCTCTGTAAAGCTCAGGTGCCGTGCTGTTTCGACAAAGGCCTGCACCCCGGAAAGACGATCATTTTGCGCCACTGTATCCTCCAAAGACACTCTGAAGCGAAATTCAAAGCATTTTCACCGGATAAAGACAAGATTACTTTGACATCAGACGCCCCGATTGACCGGGACGATCATGAAAGAAGGGAAATATCATGCCTGTCGTACGCGTAAGCTGGTTTGAGGGAAAGACCGCCGAAGAAAAGGCGAAAGTCGCCCAAGACATCACCGACACCATCGTTCGGACCACCAACACCGATGCAAGCTATATCTATGTGATCTTCGAGGACGTTAAAACTTCGGATTGGGCGGGCAGCGGTAAGTTGTTTGGTTGACCTCCATGGCGCCCGGTCGATTTGGGCGCCATCTCCTCTTATGAAAGCAAATATTCGATGAAGCATCTTTTTGTTGCGAGCCTGATGTCGAGCATGGCCATTGCCGCCTTCGCCGCCCCTGCAACCGATGTCGTGGGCCATTATACGTTTCCGAATGCGATTGAGGGCCTGCCCGCAACTTTGGCGGATTTTGAGGGGCTTCAGATCAACAGCTTTATGACCAATGACGCTGTTCGGCTGAACTACTGGGAGGCCGGTTCTGGCGAGCCGATTGTTTTTGTGCCCGCTTGGGGGGCCAGCGGGGCGGAGTTGATCAACGAACTCTGGCTTTTGTCGAAAACCAATCATGTCTATGTCCTTGATCCACGCAACCAAGGCACATCGGAACGCACCCAAAAAGGGCAACGCATCGCCCGTCACGTGATGGATTTAAATGAGTTTCTCGACCATATTGGTGTCGAAACGACTGTCTTAGCCGGCTGGTCGATGGGCGTGTCGGTCATCTGGGGCTATGTCGATCTGTTCGGGACCGACCGGATGTCAAAAGCCGTTTTTGTGGACGAGCCGGTGTCGATTTACACCCATGCGGACTGGTCCGAACAAGAGAGATTGAACGCAGGTGGCATGACCACATCGCCGGAGCGGATGATTGCGGCCTATCAGGGCGCGCCGACCAATCAGCAAATTGTCGATATGAAAGTGGTGCAGCGCGCACAAATGCTGGACTCACCTTACGCACAAAACGCAATGGGCCTAGCCGAACACATCGCGGGCGATCCGAGCTATGCGATGTTGGTGCTGTTCGACCACGCGATGAACGATTGGCGCGATGTGATCGAGACCAAACTTGATCTTCCGGTTGCGGTGTTTTCAGGCGAGGAAAGCAATAATCTTCCCAGCCAAAAGTGGATTGCGCAGACCGTGCCCGAGGGACAATTGTTCAACTATGCCAGTGCGGATGACGGCGATCATTTCCTGATGATCAAGAACCCGTTGAAATTCGTGGAAGATCTCAGAGCCTTTATCGAGGACTGATCTAAGGGGCCGCCGCCTTAGCCTTGGCGCGATCGTGGTGTGCGGTTTCCCGCAGCGATGGCAACAAAAATTGACGACGGCCCTTTGACTTCAGCAGCGGCGCGATCCAACAACCAGCCCAGCCGGGAGGCGTGGCCTTTGCCCTCTGGGGCGTCCGCGTCCAAGAGTTCTTTGTTGCGTCTGGAATAGTCTTCCAACAGCAACAGGAGGTCCTGAGTGTCGTGTATGGGCCGTTGCATCACGCCAAGAACCGCTTTGGCCATTTCGCGGTCTGCGGTTGTGACCTCTGGGTCCGCATCCATGTCCCCAAGGCGCAATAGAACATGGCCGAGAGAGAGGGCACTCAAGGCGTCTTCCAAATCCTGAACCCGGCCCTGTGAGCGGACGGCGAGGCTGAACACCAGATATCTCAATCGCGCCAGATGGCGCTCGGCCCATTCCGTTCCGCCCCGGATCGAGATTGCGGCGATTTCTTTGCGCACGGATGAGCGCAGATGTTCGCGCCTTCGGTCGGTGTTCATTGGCAACACACGGTAAAACGCATAGCTGAGCGCGATGCCGCTCAGCAACATCACCTCACTGGCCACAATGAGTTTTACGGAACTGTCGCTCAGATCGACCAATCGCGCGAGAACGGCGAAAAGCATATTAAAGGCCAATCCGATGAACAGGGTGCGTCGCTCCACCTGAACCAATGCTGCGCAAAACACCAAAGGTGTCGCGAGCATCAAAGAGAGCAGGGCGTTGGGCACCTCAGGGATGATCGCCAGACGCCAGAGCGCCGCGGCACAGGCCGCCGCGACACCGCCTAAAAAGATTTGGCGCACGGCGGGGGCGGGGTCGTCGATCATTGAGAACAGAACGGTGAAAATGCCGCTTCCGAGCAACAAATACCGCAAAGGGCTCCAGTCGAACGAGATCCAAAAAAGGCCGGCGACCAAAGTGGCAAGCGCGCCTCGGGTGGCGGCAAGTTTCACGCCGGCAAAGTCGGGGTGTGGCCTGACAATACGGGTCCGGGACGTGTTGGTGTCAGTGCGCAGGTGATCATAGCCCAGAGCGACGCGTTCCAGGAGATCACGCATGTCCATCAACACCGGCGAGAGGGCAGGGTTCTCCACCATCAAATCGTGCGACACGGACCACACCGCGCGAAGATCTAGCGCATCACTGGATATGGCAAGGGTTTCCGCCACAGCCCGAATGGCCATTTCGAGGTCTAAAAGTTTAGACCGCTCGAACGAAAGCGCGGATGTGTCCTGAGAGCGGATGGCTCTGGCCACGACGATCAAATCCAGAAGCCGCGCAAACAGGGTGTTGATTTCGTGCAGCCGACGGCGCGCAGACCGAGATCCTGCCGCCGCGTCTTCTGCGGAAGCTTCAAGCGAGGCGAGGGCCAGCAAAAAGTCCCGTTCCCGCGCCACCATTGCGGTGCCGACACCCCCGACGGCATCCGCGATAAGGGTGAGCGCCGTTGCCATCACAGACTTTGTGCGGGTTGTGATAGCTTGAGTGACGGCACGCTTGCCGAACAAAAGAGCAACCCCGATTGCCGCAACAATTCCAACGATGGTATCAAGCGCACGGGCCGCCGCGAAACCGATCGGATCAATGGCGGTTCCCAGCGTGAGTGACACAATGACAACAGTGGTGAGCCCACACACAGCCGCCCCGTAAGCCCGTTGATGCCGCATCATATTGGCAATGCCGCAGCACAGCGCGATCCAAAGCGCGAGGCCCGAAAGGGCGATAAGAGCCGATCCATTTGCGACACTGACGATCAGCGCACCGGCGAGCGCGCCAAGCAGCGTGCCTAACAGTTGCGCCAGACCGCGCTCCAACAAAAGGCCGCGCGGCGGTTGCCCGACCATCAAAGCCGCCATGGCTGCCCACCAAGGGAGCTGAAGCTCCAAAAGGGTTGCGGCGGACATGGCGGTCAAGGAGGCCAAAGTGAGGCGCAGCGCAATGTTGAGCGCCATTGGATTGCGCAGGGTTGCAAGCAAAGTTTTCAACGACGCGCCTCTGGTGTGTTTCGGTATGCTGGAAATTAAGCCGCGGCCTCAAAGCGCAGGATCGGTTTGATTGTGATCCCACTCTCGCTGTCAGCCATGGCTTGGTTCAACTGTTCGAACGGATAGAATTTGACCAACCGATCGAAGGGGAAGCGGCCCTGGCGGAACAGCTCGATCAATTCAGGAATAAAGGTCCGCGAGACCACATCGCCCTGAACAATCCCCATAATGCGGCGCCCCGGGATCATCACGTCGTTGACGTTGAAACTGGCTTCGGTCCCCTCGCGTGTCGCACCAACGATGCCACATGTGCCAAGCGTGGTTAAGCTGTCGATGGCTTGACGCAGAACCTCGGCGCGGCCGCTACATTCCAGACTGAAGTCAACCCCACCCGAGGTGATGTTGCGGATTTCCTCGACGGGATCAACCTCCCGGCTGTTGACCGCATGCGTTGCGCCCAATTCAAGCGCAAGCGCCAAACGATCGGGGTTCACATCGACGGCGATGATCGTCGTTGCGCCCGCGACACGCGCGGCCATCAATGCCGCAAGGCCGACCGCGCCGGTGCCAAATGCCGCGAAGGACGATCCGGCATGGACTTTCATGGCTTCCAACACCGCGCCAGAGCCGGTTTGAATGCCACAACCGAGCGGGCCGAGCAGTTCGAGCGGCACATCTTTGCGGACTTTGACGACATTGCGCTCGCTGGCGATGGCGTAGGTCGCGTAGGTCGATTGGCCGAAAAAGTGATCGTGAAGGACGCCGCCATGCGCGTCGCAGGCCGAACTGGTCCCGTCCATACGTCCACCGGCAAAATTCAATTCGCTCATATGTTCGCAATGGGCCGGGTGTCCCGTCGCCAACGATTTTTTGGCCAGAAAGCTCAAACCTTGGACCGGCAGGTGAGGCGCAGGATGATTGAGCCGAACCTATCAGGTCTGTCAGTCAGCAAGCAGTGTGCGTTGCTGTCGATCTCGCGGTCGTCGTTTTACTATGAGCCCAAGGGCGAGACGGAGAGGAACCTCGATCTGATGCTGCTGATCCATTGCCCGGCAGTCGAAACGCAGTTTCGATGAGAGGGGACAAGCAGTTCCTGGAGACCCCGTTTTACGGAGTGCGTCAGCCTCTCGGGACATTGCCTGCGGCAATACCCTGACGGCCAGTGGATGACATGACATTTGCGCAATGAAGATCATCTGGTGAACGAAAAGCGGATCAGGCGTTTGATGCGGCTGATGGGGCTCATGCCGATTTATCAGAAACCCAACATCCCGCTGCCCGGCAACACATGCTTGCATGTGTGAGAGGGGCAAGGCTGCGAAAGGCCATAAGATTTACCCCTATCTGCTGCGTGGGCTGCGCGTGGACCGGCCCAACTAAGTCTGGTGCGCTGACATCACCTATCTACCGATGCGGCGAGGCTTTCTGTATTTGGTTGCCATCCTTTGCCCGACTGAAGTGGTCCGGCAAAACTGGGCAGCGTGCTAAGATGATGGGTTGGATGCCCCTCCTGTCGGCATCGTAATGTGCCACAGTGGTTTTGTTCAAAGCCACAAAAAGGAGAAAGCATCCATGTCCGAAGTTAGCATTATAGGGGTAGACCTTGCAAAGCGGTTTTTTCAAGTTCATGGCGCGTTGCCAGATGGCAACGTCGCCTTTCGCAAGAAATTATCCCGCTCGCAGTTTATGAAGTTTCTTGCAGAACAACCACCTTGCCTGATTGCAATGGAGGCTTGTGCGACGGCCCATTATTGGGGACGGGAGGCGCTCGGATCTGGCCATGAGGTGCGCCTTATTCCACCGATTTACGTCAAACCTTTTGTTAAGCGGCAAAAGAATGATGCTGCTGACGCGGAAGCGATTGTGGAAGCGGCACTACGGCCAACCATGCGGTTTGTTGAAGTGAAGAGTGCCGATCAGCAATCCCTCGGGCTACTGTTTCGCACACGAGAGCTTCTTGTGCGCCAAAGAACTCAATTAATTAATGCTTTGCGCGGGCATTTGGCCGAATATGGAATTGTCGTCGCCATCGGGGTTAGAAACGTAAAGGTTTTTCAACAAGCGCTTCTTGATCATGGCACAAGGCTTCCCAAGACCGTTCTGTCGATCAGTGGGGTGTATTTTGAGCAAATAGCCGCGTTGACAGAGAAGGTTACTGAGTTGGAAATAGCACTAAGGCGTGAGACCGCTCGTGATGGTCAGGCAACACTCTTGCAAACCATGCCTGGGATCGGTCCGATGAGTGCCGCAGCCATTCAGGCATTTGCGCCACCGCTGGAAAACTTTGCCCGTGGTCGGGACTTTGCGGCATGGCTGGGCTTGGTTCCGCGCCAACACTCGAGTGGAGGCAAGGACCGGTTAGGGCGCATTTCCAAAATGGGACAGCGTGACATTCGCAGGCTTCTGATCATCGGGGCCATGTCCATCGTAAACTGGGCCAGCCGAAAGGGGAGCCGAGACTCTTGGCTTATGCGTCTACTGGAGAGCAAGCCCAAAATGGTGGTTGCCGTAGCCTTAGCAAACAAAATGGCCCGGCGTCTCTGGGCGATGTGCGTTAAGAAAGAGGTCTATGAAATTCCAATCCTGGTGGCGTAATACCATCAAGACTTGGATGACGACGGGTATGTGAGGAGTTCAGAAGACATTACGGAAACACGATCGACGAGAGAGGCTCAGGAAAACCAGTTGGATACGCGGCGCAAAAAGCCCGTTAAGATGATTTGGACCTGACCCGCGTATCTCCATAAAGGCCCGCAGCAAATGTAAGGCTGCAATCTGAGGCCGAACACATGACTGCACCCGATCATACCTTCCGAAGTGTTCAAGAATTCATTGCATAAAACGGGGCATCCACACATGTATCCAACCATGAAGACAGGATACACAAATGACAAAGGGAGGTGCGGACAAAAACTCGGACTGTTTTCACGGCATAAGGCCGAGGTTTTTACGGTATTCGATTGGGCTTCTGCCACCAAGAGACATCTTGATGCGTGTTTCGTTATACCAACGGATGTAGGCGTCAACCTCATCAATAAACTGTGCCACGGTGAAGGCTCGCCAATCGCGAGGATAGAAGAACTCGGTCTTCAGGCGTCCGAAGAAGCCTTCACATGCGGCATTGCCTTGAGACCTCACCTTTCGTGACATCGAACGAACGCGCTTTGCTGCTTCGATACGTTCCAGCCCGCCAAGCCAGCGATAGTGGCCTCCGCGATCGCTGTTAACCATGGGCCGCGCTTCGCTGTCAGAGATGGTCTCTACCGCTGCATCAAACATGGTGCATACGAGACCTGCGTCCGGTCTGGCCCCTATGGTCCAACTTATGACGAGGCCGTCGAAGCAATCTATGATTGGGGAAAGTTAGACTTTTTTCTCGGAGCTCGCGAATGTTACGCTGCAGGACTTCACGCTGACGCTCCAACTCTTCAAGCTCTGGGTGAAGGTCGCTCTTCTTGCGTTTTACGCGTTTCATCATGGCAGGTGGCTCCGGGCCAAGAATCTGAGTTTTCCAAGCTTAGAGCGTCGGCCGACTAAATCCGAATTTTTCGGCCAAGGCCTGAGCACTTTCTTGACGACTATATAGCCCGGCCACAGTAGCCGTGCTTCACGGCGTCAGAGTGATCTCCTGGGCCATATGCCGCGTTGGAGACGGTCTTCGTGTCAGGAAAGGCCTCGCGCACCCAAGCCGTCAGCGTGGTTCGGCCTGGATAGCCTAAAGCACGCAGCGTCCATGAGATGCAGCAGCCATGGCTTGCATAATGCTGTAACGCCACCTGCTTCTGTGCCGTCGAGAACTTATGCGGGCGCGGCGCCGATTGTATCGGCAAGTCCTGCAGACGTTCGTATTCTCGATGCCACCCTACCAGGGCGTTCTTCGTTGGATACCCCAACTCACGTATTGTGGCCTGCACGCGCTTGCCGAGCTTGGTATAAAGCTTAACCGCGCGCAGTCGTTCTTCATAGCTGTACATGGACTATCTCCAAGGTGGTCCAACTTTTCGTTCGCCCCCCCCCCCCCACGGGTAACTTTCGAGTAGAAATCAACAGAACACGTTATGAAATCAAATTGTACGTTATTGCCTGAAGTAGATAGGCGGCAGAGAAAAAAACGCAATAGAATATATAATACTTTTTCAGTCTAGAAGATTTTAGGAGAAAATAGACTAAGGCGGGCATAATATATGCATAATACCTAAACGTTTGTAGTGTTGGTATGTAGCTAACCACAAAAACAAATGTCAGAATAATTGCAAGAATGTAGACTTTCATCCCATTATCACTCTTGTTGGACAGAAACAGCATACCGAGCGCTCCTAGAACAAAAAGATACTCCGCGACAAATCCATATACTGATGACGTCCCGCCAAGATACACGAACGAAACAAAAAGTATGCCAAAGCTAACAATCCATGAATCTCCGTACTGGGAAACGGATTCTGAAATTTCAGCTACAGACATACCGTTTTGTATAAACGCTGATGATGCACCAATGTACGGGCGAGAAATTTCCGCTAGCCCAAAAAGAACTATCGTAAAAGAAATGGAATATTTTGGTCGAAATTTTAACACCGAAAGAAATGCTAGGAATATAGAGAGAGATACAAAGGATCGATCAAGAGGAATTAACGCTATTGATAATGCAAAATATCCCCAAACGAAAGATCGATTGATTGTCATACTTACAATCGCAATAGATATGGTATGAAAAAAAACGTGCTGATTAATGCCGGTAACATAAAAGAGGCTCGAGGGCCAAATTAATGATAACATTATCAACTCCTGCCGCCACCTTACTCTGGCGCACAATATGCAAATCATCGCTAGAACAAGAATAATAGCAGCGTTTGATAGCTTCAATGTATAATAACATGATTGACCTGAAATGAGCTCTATCAAGAAAGAATTCGATAGGTATCCTTTAGAGTTATCCCTGGAGTATACGATCTCGCATTGTTCAGCGCTAAAGTGAGCGAGAAGCTTGACATAGAAATTCGAATCCAATCCTATTGTGCTTATCTTGTAGGCTTCATCCGGCCAGTTTAAAGCAGGAAAGCACAATGACCACAATGCTACCGCTAAAGCAAAATAAACAGTAAATAACTTTGTGTCTTTATGTAGCTCAAATTTATGAATTTTCACGTATTTTGCCTTGCTTGCGACCGCAACTTGTCTCGAACAGATATGATACCGCAAGTTGCGGCCTGCGGTCTAGTCTGGGGGGCTCCTATTTAAAGTGGGAGTTACTAGCTTCTCTAGAAGCTTTACTTGATATTTTGGAACAAAGGGTGGATGGAGATGAGGATCCGTAGAGATTTATGGACGAGGTCAAACAGGCGGTAGTAGCGCACGAAAATAATACTTAATACATGACTAGCGAGGCAGTTGACCAGCCGATTTTTTACTGAAATTCATAATTTATATGTGGTGAACAGCTTACGAGCTCCAGACGTGCAAGTTCGGAAGGTTCTAGAAAGTGCGGATGGGGCCGAGCGGCTTGGGCTCATGAATAGGTAGTGGGTTTGCCCAACGTGAGCGTGCCACATATGACACAACTCACTCAACACTGGTTTTTCGCTGTCATCTAGCGATGGAATGGAGTTAGAAAGTAGATCAAGTGCACTTCAGCGTAGCTAGGGGGGGCATTTTTTTCTTGTAAACAGTGCGGTATTGGCTATATTAAGCCGTTAAAAACTATATAAAAAACATATTTTTGAACTCGTGACTATCTAGATATATTTCTCGAGAACTCCCAGAACCATACCCTCAATTTTGCGAGGGTGATTAGCTGCTTTTAAGGATGCCCAATGGCTGTACCATATTTTCGTTTGCGCCTTGATGAAGGTACTATTGAGCGAACAGTGGCCGTGTTGCGGTCAAGTTGGATTACTACAGGGCCTGCGGTCAGGGAGTTCGAGCAGAAATTTGCGGAATACATCGGTGGCGGGGTCGAAGCGATTAGCGTAAATTCTTGTACCGCTGGCCTACATCTATCTCTTGAAGCTATGGGTGTGGGGCCAGGTGATGAAGTGATCACAACCGATCTCACATTTACCGCAACAGCTGAAGTGATCCGGTATATGGACGCTACGCCTATTGTAGTGGATTGTGACCTGACCACACTGTGTATCGACATTAATCAAGTCAAAGCGTCTATTACCGATAGAACGAAGGCCATTATCGTTGTGCACTATGCTGGGTTTGCAATTGACCTTACAGAGCTTTCTGCAGTTGCGAAAGCAAAGGGGATTTGGATTGTTGAAGACGCGGCCCATGCTCTGCCCAGTCTTGTAAATGGATTGCCCGTCGGTCGGACCGGTGCCGACGCTACATGTTTCAGTTTCTATGCCAACAAAACAATGACTACCGGAGAAGGGGGCATGGTTGTCACGAATAATATAAGGCTGATCGAACGCATCAAGGTTATGCGTTTACACGGTATCAACCGGGATGCTTTTAACCGGTTCACTGAAAAGAAGGCTCCTTGGGAGTATGATGTGATAGCGCCTGGTTTCAAATACAATATGACCGACGTTGCGGCGGCAACTGGTATAGGCCAACTTGCCCAATCTGATACATTCTCTGAGAAACGGCGTGGTATCGCAATACGCTATGATACCGCTTTAAAAGCGCTCCCGATTATTCTGCCGCCCCGGGCGCATATTTCAGAGCACTCCTGGCATCTTTATGTTATTCAGATAGATCCTACTTGCGGTAAAACCCGAGAAGCTTTAGTTGATCATTTCATGGATAATGATATCGGGTTTTCCGTGCATTATAAGCCGCTGCACCGCCTGCAATACTGGCGCGATAGCTTGAACCTGAAGATCGAAAACTATCCGAACTCTGAGACTTTTTTTAATCGCTGCCTTAGCTTGCCGATATTTCCGGATATGAGCGATGAAGAAGTCGATGAAGTCATTGGTGTTGTCAAGAGGTTTTTTGAAGCTTAATGTCATCTGAAAATTTACATTGGCCAAAGCATAAATCGGTATCCATTGTTGTGGACACCCCAGGTTGGTTTGACCCTTTTGCGGATGCCTTAAAAGAAAAATTGGAGTCAGCTGGGCACTCTGCGTACACTTTCCGAGATCAGACTATGGTTAAAGAAGGCGGGATCGCTTTCTTTTTGAGCTGCATGAAGCTGACACGCTTAGAAGTCCTAAACCGGAACCCCTGGAATTTTGTTGTTCATGCAAGTGACCTGCCTAAGGGGCGTGGGTTTTCTCCCGTCGTATGGCAGATTCTTGAAGGTCAAAACAGCATTCCAGTTACAATGATTGATGTTGTCAAGGCTGCAGACGCGGGGCGGATTTGCATGCAAAAGACTATCTTTCTGGATGGTTCAGAACTTAACACTGAGATTCGCAATAAGCTTGGCCAAACTATCGTCGAAATGTGCTTTCAAACGGTGGACGATTCAAAAAGCCCGATTTTTAGAGATCAGGTAGGTTCAGGATCATGGTATAACCGTCGTACGAAGAATGACAGTGAATTGGACCCGCACCGAACTATAGCTGAGCAGTTCAACCTCTTAAGGGTGGTCGATAATGATAACTATCCTGCATTCTTTATTTTGAATGGTCAACATTATACATTAAAGATTGAGAAAAGTTAGATTTATGGTGGCTCCACGTATTCTGATAACCCCTATGGAGGTCGCCGGAGTCGGTGCAAACTTACAAAGTGGCTTTCGTGCACTCGGGATAGACGCCGATTTGGGTTGGTGCGAGGATCATGTCTTCAATTATGATTGTGATATCGTGGGAGGGCCCGTATGGGAGCTAGTACGGCATTTGGGGAATGCTACGAAAAAACCAGGTATGATGCGCTATCTAGCATTCATCCTAAATATACCAATTAGGTGGGTTTTACTTGTTAATGTACTGTTTAAATATGATCGCTTTATATTCTTTTTCGGAAAGACCATTACGGGTACATCCATAGACTTGATACTGATCCGGGCTTTGAAAAAAAAGTCCATCGTAGTGTTTCTAGGTAGTGACGCTCGACCGCCCTATTTGAATGGGAAATATTTCACCCAGCGCCCCCGCCGGTCATCGTTTTGGTCTAGATTGAAGTGGCAGTCGCGCAAACGTATATCGGTCGTTCGGCGTGCAGAAAAATACGCAACCGCCACAGTCAACGCGCTAGGCACATCGCATTTTCATACCAAACCATTTGTCGATTGGTTTTATGTGGGTTTGCCCACTAATCTTGCCGCTACACCCAGCTTATTTGAAGATTGGCCCGACGGGCCGCTGCGTCTACTACACGCCCCTAGTAGTCCGCAGTCTAAAGGCACCTTAGAAATTGAAACAGCCATTATTAATCTTCAAAGAAAAGGTTATAAGATTGAATACAGAAAGTTGCAAAACCTATCTAACAAACAGGTTCTGAACCAGATAGACTGGTGTCATCTGGTCGTGGACCAGCTATTTTCCGACACCCCACTTGCAGGGCTGGCGTGTGAGGCCGCAGCGCGGGGCAAACCCGCCATCGTCGGCAGCTATCTGGCAAATGATAAGGGACTACATTTTCGAAACCTATCTTTTCATATGGAAACATTTTGCCATCCTGATGACTTCACTGCGCTTTTACTAAGAATAGCAAATAGAGATATCGATCTACCTGATCTGGGCAACGGTCTATATCAATTTATTAGGAAGCAATGGAATGCTACAGCAGTTGCGGGGCGGTACATGGATATCTTTGAAGACACACTTCCACGAGCCGCAATGGTTGATCCTGTAGACAACAAATGTGTCATGGGGCACGGTATGCGCGGACAGTATCTGCCTAGGTTTCTGCAAGAGTATATTGATGCGAAAGGCATTGACGCACTAGGGCTAAAATACAATCCTGAAATGGAATCTGAGATTATTCGATTGGCCAGATCGGTTCGTGTTGGTAATCCCTCCTAAAATTAGTGGTAGTGGATTGGTAATCCTCCCATTTTTAATGGGGCTCAGCCGTAGAATTCACGCGGCTGTTTTTAGTTTCATTGCGTGCGTCATACCGCCTATGCCCATATTGGGTCGCTCGTTGTTGTAAGTCCAGAGCCATTCCGTTGCCTGATCTTGTGCCTCCTCAATGGTTTCAAAGATATATTGACCCAACCATTCGCCGCGAACGGTGCAGTTGTAGCGTTCGATGTAGGCATTTTGCTGGGGCTTACCGGGTTGGATGTATTCGAGCCGCACGTTGTTTTTCGCAGCCCATTCCATGAGCTTCCCACTGACGCATTCGGGGCCGTTGTCTACACGAATAGCTTGGAGCTTTCCGCGCCACTCAATGATTTGGTTCAGCGCACGCACGACACGTTCAGCAGGCAGTGAGAAGTCTACTTCAATGGCGAGACCTTCGCGATTGAAGTCAACCAAAACGTTCAACGTCCTGATCGACCTGCCGTCCGCCAACTGCTCTGACATGAAGTCCATCGACCAAGTTTCATTGTGCCTTTCAGGCACAGCCAGTGGCTCCGGCCTGTCCCGCTTCAGACGTTTCTTAGGCTTGATATGCAGGTTCAACTCCAGCTCGCAGTAGATCCGGTAGACCCGCTTGTGGTTCCAGCCATAGCCCTGAACTTTGCACAGGTACAGAAAGCACAGGCCGAAGCCCCAGTTGCGTTTGTATGCTGTCAGGCGTTCAAGCCAATCCGCAATCTCTTCGTTCTCATCACTCAGCACAGGGCTGTATCGTAAGCGCCCGATTGTTACCGCCTGCCGCGTGAACCCATACTCACTTAACTACTGTCGTTATTGTCGTCGTTA
>LAZR01000223.1_pt1 | contig 57551 bp, 52 predicted proteins | sample 329461 | NCBI WGS metagenome assembly LAZR01 (sample SAMN03002196, study PRJNA259156) | marine sediment metagenome | biome: sea floor; feature: Hydrothermal impacted sediments; material: marine sediment; isolation source: Loki non-amplified sample from Loki's castle hydrothermal vent sediment ... | reverse complement strand
CCTGATCTCGGCCATCCTGGCCGCCTTCAGGCAGACAATCCACTCAGCACGCTGTCCAATTTTCCCGAGCCACCTCTGGTGTCAGCCTCGTCGAGACAGCGGCCTCTTCTTCGAGCCTGCGCGCCGTATCGGCCAATCCCTGCCAAGCGATTCGGGACTGCTCGAACCGTCCCTTTGCACCGGCAAGCTTCGTCTGCTCAATTTCCTCGGCTGCATCGTCGGCGCGGGCCTGATAGAAAGCGCTCGAGATTTTCGACATGTAGCTCACCTTCCAAAGTCACTCTCCTGAAGGACACATAGGGCGGCCGAGTGGGATAGTAATGATGGCTTAATGGCAGAACCCACACGAAGCGGCGCTCCACGAGGAGCAAGACCGCGTCTCCGCCGTCAGTTCACCCGAGGGAGCCGGATTCCGCGGTTTTTCAAGGCGCCCAGCTTGGCCCTTCGTGCGTCCCGTCTTCCCACCGGATAGGAGGGCCGGATGCAAAGACGGTTCAACTGTGTAGCTGAATCTCCCCTCTGGCTTTTCACCCGCCTTCCTTGCTCCCGATCGCCCAGCGCGCGATAAGCAGGTAAATCCGGTAAACCGGCGAGATACCAAACCCCGGAGAGCGTTTCTTGCGAGCCTTCGACGTCAAGATCTGCGGCCTGTCGACGCCCGCGACCATCGCGGCGGCGCTTCAGCGTGGCGCCAGCCATGTCGGCTTCGTGCATTTCGCCAAGAGCCCGCGTCATCTCGACGTCGGGGCGATGGCGGAGCTCGTCGGTTCCGTGGCGGGGCGCGCCGAGACTGTCATCGTCACGGTCGATCCGGACGATGATCTGGTCGCGCGTTTCGCGGCCGAGGTGCGGCCGGACTGGCTGCAACTTCATGGGCGGGAGAGCCCGGAGCGGGTCGCCGCGATCAAGGCGTCCAGCGGTCTGAAGATCATGAAGGCGCTGCCGGTCGCCGAGGCCGCCGACCTTGCCGCGATCGCGGATTATCTCGGCGTCGCCGACCGTCTGCTGCTGGATTCCAGGCGGCCGAAGGGCTCCAACCTTCCCGGCGGCAACGGCGTCGCTTTCGACTGGCGGATTCCTGCCGGCCTTGACCCGGCTCCGCCCTACATGCTTTCCGGTGGCATCGACGCCGACAACGTCGTCGATGCCATCCGCATCGCGCGGCCGTCCGGCATCGACGTGTCGTCCGGTGTCGAGCGCGCGCCCGGCGTCAAGGACGTCGGTCGCATTCATTCCTTCTTCGACGCGCTGGATCGCCTCCGCATGGACGAGCCGGCGAGAAAGGCCCGTGCCTCGTGAACCAGCCGCTGACCCCGAATTCGTTTCGCGCCGGTCCCGACGAGGACGGCCGCTTCGGTCATTTCGGCGGGCGTTTCGTCGCCGAGACGCTGATGCCGCTGATCCTCCATCTGGAGGACGCCTGGAAGGCGGCGAAAGCCGATCCGGCCTTCAAGGCCGAGCTCGACAATCTCAACACCCATTATACCGGCCGGCCGTCGCCGCTCTATTTCGCCGAGCGGCTGACCGAAAGGCTTGGCGGCGCCAAGGTCTATTTCAAGCGCGACGAACTGAACCACACCGGCTCGCACAAGATCAACAACTGCCTCGGTCAGATCCTGCTTGCCAAGAAGATGGGCAAGACGCGGATCATCGCCGAGACCGGCGCCGGCCAGCATGGCGTCGCGACGGCGACGGTGTGCGCCCGCTTCGGCTTTCCCTGCGTCGTCTACATGGGCGCGACGGATGTCGAGCGGCAGTCGCCGAACGTCTTCCGCATGAAGCTGCTCGGGGCCGAGGTGATCCCCGTCACCGCCGGGCACGGCACGCTCAAGGACGCCATGAACGAGGCGCTGCGCGACTGGGTGACCAATGTCGATTCCACCTATTACCTGATCGGCACCGCCGCTGGCCCGCACCCCTATCCAGAACTCGTCAGAGAGTTTCAGAGTGTGATCGGCCAGGAGGCGAAGGAGCAGATGATGGCGGCCGAGGGCCGCCTGCCGGACCTGCTGGTCGCGGCCGTCGGCGGCGGCTCCAACGCTATCGGCCTGTTTCACCCCTTCCTCGACGACAAGGACGTGGCGATGGTCGGCGTCGAGGCAGGCGGCAAGGGGCTCGACGGCGAGGAGCATTGCGCCTCGCTGACGGCGGGTTCGCCTGGCGTCCTGCATGGTAACCGCACCTATCTCTTGCAGAACGAGGACGGCCAGATCAAGGAGGGCCACTCGATCTCGGCCGGGCTCGACTATCCGGGCATCGGGCCAGAGCATTCCTGGCTGAAGGATTCCGGCCGGGTCGAATATGTCCCGATCATGGACACCGAGGCGCTGGACGCCTTCCAGATGCTGACCCGCGTCGAGGGCATCATCCCGGCGTTGGAGCCGGCCCATGCGCTTGCGGAAGTCATCAAGCGCGCGCCGAAGATGGGCAAGGACCAGATCATCTTGATGAATCTGTGCGGTCGCGGCGACAAGGACGTGTTCACGGCGGCCAAGCATCTGGGCGTGGAGCTGTAGCAGTGGGGACGTATGTTTTTCGCCCTGACGAGACAGGGTTTTGGCGGAGATAGATCCGATGGCGACAGAAAATCTGTCGATACCGCTTGAGGTCGGCCCGAAAACGGATTTGGAAGCTGAGGCAAGGCGGGAACGCAGGTCGGAATCCTGGATCGCCGAACGGGCGATCGAGGCCTATCTCGCAGCGAAGAAGCGGAAGCGTGAGGCCATCGACGTTGCCGTCACTGACGCGGACAAGGGTGTTTTCGTCTCCAAGGAGGCTGTCGATCGCTGGGTCGAATCATGGAGCAACGGCGAGGCGGCGATCAAGCCAGCGCCGGATATATTGCCCCCTGACAAATGAAGATCGTCTTTTTGCCTGCGGCAGTCGATGATCTCGAGTGGTTTCGCCGGTACTATCAGCAGGTCTTTCCAGACGGCGCGCAGAAGGCAACGGTGCAATACCAAAAAGCGATCCATCTGCTCGGCTAGCGGCCAAAACTCGGCCATCCGATTGCAGATAACGGCATTCGCGAATATGCCATTCCGCGAACGCCTTTTTCTTTAATCTACCGCATTCAAAGCGGTCGAATCGAGGTTTTGAGGTTTTGGGACCAGCGCGGCAACCGGTCGGAGCACTGGATTGATGATTAAGATGATATCCGTCACTGTACCGAGACGCGTTTGAATGACCGAGTTTAGAGACGAGCTTTATTCGGAATTTCGGCGCGCTCGGGCCGACATCCATCTTTTGAAGGGGATGCTCGGCGTCCTGATCATCCTTTTCGTCGCGATTTTCCTGCGAGTGTCGTTCCTGTGAGGAAAATATGACCGACATCGTCGAAATCCACGTGACCTGCCCGACGCTCGAGGTCGCGCGCGAACTGTCGCATGGGCTTCTCGACGGCCGGCTTGCCGCCTGCTGCAATATCGGCAAGGAGGTGGACAGCCGCTATCTCTGGCAGGGCAAGAAGGAGCGGCACGACGAATGGCCGTTGACGATCAAGACCCGTGCCGATTTGTTCGATGCTTGCTGCGAGGCGATCCGCACTCATCATCCCTATGAGACGCCCGCGATCGTCGGTTTTGCCGTCGACCATGTGGACGCGGCGACCGCCGAGTGGATCGCCGAAGTGACGAAAGCCTGAGATGACCACACGCATCGAAGACCGGTTCCGCGCGCTGGCCGAACAGGGGCGTCCCGCCCTCGTCACCTTCGTCATGGCGGGCGATCCGGACCATGATACCGCGCTCGAGATCGTCAGGGCGCTGCCCGGCGCCGGCGCCGACATCATCGAGCTTGGCATGCCGTTTTCCGACCCGATGGCCGACGGTCCGGCGATCCAGAAGGCTGGCTTGCGCGCCCTGAAGGCCGGCGAAAGCCTGAAAAAGACCCTGGCGATGGTCGGCGCCTTCCGCGAAAGCGACACGACGACGCCGCTGATCCTGATGGGCTATTTCAACCCGATCTACGTCTACGGCGTCGAACGCTTCGTCCAGGACGCGCTGGCCGCCGGGGTTGACGGTCTGATCGTCGTCGATCTGCCGCCCGAGATGGACGACGAGCTCTGCCTGCCGGCTCTCGACAAGGGCCTCAATTTCATTCGCCTCGCGACGCCGACCACCGACGACAAGCGCCTGCCTGCGGTTTTGAAGAACACCTCCGGCTTCGTCTATTACGTGTCGATCACCGGCATCACCGGCTCCGCCGCGCCCGACGCGGGCAAGGTCGCGGCGGCCGTCGGGCGCATCAAGGGCCACACGAACCTGCCGGTTTGCGTCGGCTTCGGCGTGCGCAGCGCCGAACAGGCCCGCGAGATCGGCCGGGCGGCGGACGGCGTCGTCGTCGGTTCGGCGCTGATCAACGCCATCGAAGCGTCGCTGATCGACGGCCGTGCGGGTGCCGGCACGGTGACGGCGGTCACTGATCTGGTGCGCGATCTCGCAGGCGGCGTTCGTGCCGCCCGTCTTGCGGATGCCTGACCGCGCGACCATCTGCCAACAACCCTTGTCAATCGGAACAGCCGCGCCGTGAACTGGATCACCAACTACGTCCGCCCCAAGATTTCCAGCCTCCTCGCCACGCGCGAGGTGCCGGAAAACCTTTGGATCAAGTGTCCGGAGACCGGCGAGATGGTCTTCCACAAGGATCTGGAGGCCAACCAATGGGTGATCCCATCCTCGGACTTCCACATGCGCATTCGCGCCAGGGACCGGCTGAAGAGCTTCTTCGACGACGGTGCATTCGAGACGATCGAACTGCCGAAGGTGGCGCTCGACCCGCTGAAATTCCGCGACTCCAAGCGCTATGTCGATCGCCTGAAGGAGTACAAGGCCAAGGCGGAGATGGACGACGCCGTGATCGCTGCGCGGGGCGCGATCGAGGGCCTGCCGGTCATGGCGATCGTCCAGGATTTCGCCTTCATGGGCGGCTCGCTCGGAATGGCCGCCGGCGAGGCGATCATCAAGGGCTTCGAGACCGCGATCGCGGAAAATCGGCCGCTCGTTCTGTTCGCGGCCTCCGGCGGCGCGCGCATGCAGGAGGGTATCCTGTCGCTGATGCAGCTGCCGCGCACCACCGTCGCGGTGGAGATGCTCAAAGAGGCCGGGCTGCCCTACATCGTCGTCCTGACCAACCCGACGGCCGGCGGCGTGTCGGCGTCGTACGCGATGCTCGGTGACGTCCATATCGCCGAGCCGGGTGCGGTGATCGGTTTTGCCGGCGCCCGCGTCATCGAGCAGACGATCCGCGAAAAGCTGCCCGAAGGGTTCCAGCGGGCCGAATATCTCATGGCGCACGGCATGGTCGACATGGTCGTCCACCGGCACGAGTTGAAGGCGACGATCGCGAATCTGGCCAAACTGTTGACCAAAACGCCCGTCGATATCGCGGCGCGCACCGAAGATGAGCCGGAACCGACGGTCGAGCCCGCGACCGCGCCGTCCGAGCCGCAACCGGCCGCCTGAATCGGTTTTGCATCCGCTCATGCTCTCGCGTAATTCTCGTCCATGACCACGACCTCGCTGGCCACCACAGAGATCGAATCCCTGATGCTGAAGCATCCGAAGGGCTTTGACCTGTCGCTCGACCGCATTCGCCGGCTGCTCGCCGATCTCGGCGACCCGCAACACCGGCTGCCGCCGCAGATCCACATCGCTGGAACCAATGGAAAGGGCTCGGTCACGGCCTTTTGCCGGGCGATCCTGGAGGCCGACGGTCGGGCGACCCACGTCCACACCTCGCCGCATCTGGTCAACTGGCATGAGCGCTATCGGATCGGCCGCTACGGCCAGCCCGGCGCGCTCGTCGACGACCGGCTGCTGGCCGAGGCCGTCGTGCGGGCTGCGGCCGCCAATCGCGGCGAAATGATCACCGTCTTCGAGATCCTGACGGCGGTCACCTTCCTGTTGTTTTCCGAGCAGCCGGCCGATGTCGCGCTGATCGAGGTCGGTCTGGGCGGACGCTTCGATGCAACCAACGTCCTGGAAAAGCCGGCCGCGACCGTGATCACGTCGATCTCGCTCGACCACCAGTCCTATCTCGGCGATCGGGTGGAGCTGATCGCGGCGGAAAAAGGCGGCATCATCAAGCCGGGCGTGCCGGTCATCGTCGGCCAGCAGGGCGAAACGGTGGCGCTGGACGTGCTCACCGCGATGGCCGATCGCGCCAACGCGCCGTTGCTGGTCTACGGCCAGGACTTCTTCGCCTATGAGGAACACGGCCGGCTGGTCTATCAGGACGACACGGGGCTTCTCGACCTGCCGATGCCGCGGCTGCCGGGTCGCCATCAGCTGATCAACGCGGCGACGGCGATCGCCACGCTCCGCCATGCCGGTTTCGGCCCGAGTGATCAGGCGATCGAGACGGGTCTGGCGAATGTTGAATGGCCGGGCCGCATGCAGCAGATCGCCTCGGGTCCGCTCTACCGCGCGGCGTTTCCCGGGTCCGAACTCTGGCTCGACGGCGGCCACAATCCGGGCGCCGGTACGGCGATCGCCGAAACCCTGGCCGACATGGAGGAACGGGTTTCGCGATCGTTGTTCCTCATTGCTGGAATGATCAACACCAAGGATCCGGTGGGATTCTTCGCTGCCTTCGCGGGGATTGCCCGGCATGTGTTCACGGTTCCGGTGGACGCATCCGACGCCGGCATCGACCCGAGCGAGCTGGCCGAGGCGGCGATCGAGGCAGGGCTCGACGCCGAACCCTGCGCCTCGGTCGAGGACGCGATCCGCCTGGTGTCGTCCGCCTGGGACAGCGATCGAGCGCCGCGCTTTTTGATCTGCGGCTCGCTCTATCTGGTCGGCGATGTGCTGGCGCAAAGCGGCCTGGCGCCGCGCTGAGAGACCCGACTGTTCGGCGCCTGACGAGCCTCGTCTTGGCGTGGTGGCCGCCTCGGATGGCGGGGAGACTCTATCGATCGTGGAAAGGCAGGGAGAGGACAATGGAGATCAGGCAACGCGGGTCCGTTCCGACCCGGCGGGCACCGGCCAGCTATTTCACCGGCACGGTCTGGCAGGACCCGATCATCGAGGCACCGGAGCCGGCGCGCCTGAGGGCGGTCGTGGTGCTGTTCGAGCCGGGCGCGCGCACGGCGTGGCATACCCACCCGCTGGGACAGACCCTTTACGTCACGGCGGGAACGGGCCGGTTCCAGACCTTCGGCGAACCGATCCAGACGATCGGCGCGGGCGACGTGATCTGGATTCCGCCCGGCGAGAAGCACTGGCATGGCGCCGGGCCGGAGACGATGATGACCCACATCGCCATGCAGGAGGCGAAGGACGGCGTGGCCGTCGACTGGCTGGAACATGTCAGCGACGAGGACTACGCAAAAGCCTGACGTCGCGTCGGGGGATGGCCCGGCGGGATTTCCTGGACGTTGACGAAGGCTGGGTCTCTCCAACAGGAAGACGTAGCGCCAATGCCTAACGCATTGAGGATTCGCGCTAAGGAACCCCAGGCGAAATTCTTCAGCGAGTCCTCTTGTACAAGGCTCTTATCGGGCTGCTCCGCTTAGATGGTCACCGGCAGCAGCTCGCTGGCCAACGCCACTTGCATGGCTTCAAGAGCCATATTTCTGCGTGCGAGCGTTTCGTGCCATTCCTGAGCTTCGCGATCCTTGAAGAAACCAGCGTCCGGAGCAAGGCGGCTGACTGCTTCCTCAACCTCGTCGAGCGAAACCCTGAAGAATTCCTTCCGCATATTCACTGCGTTGATGCGACGATCCGCGAATTCCCTATGTATGGCCGCTTCGAGTGTTGGGGCCTCGTCGGAGTAGATCATCGCGTGCGTGTCGAAGGAAAATGGCACGCTAGCGTCTCCTAATTCGCGCACCCGATCATCTGGATCGAGCCTGCGCGTGAGGCCAATCTTCACGATTTCTTGGCCAAAAGAGCCAATATTAGAGATAATATATACGTAGCCGGACTTCGTCATTTCTGCCATCGCACGGGCGCGCTCGCTCGCAGAATGCGCCTCTTCGAGAGCCGCTTCGAGATCAGCGATTTTCTTCTTCATCTCCGTGCTTGCCTCGCCCGCACCCGCCTCCTCTCGGGCTTTTTCAAGAAGCGCCTGATATCTTCGTTCTTCTCGTTCAGCGGCTTCTGCATCTGCGAGTAATTTCTTTTCCTCTCGCTCGGCGCGCGCCAATTCGGCGCGCTCGGCTTTGTCGAATTTCAGCTGCTCTCTATATTCATGTGTTAGATAGAGTTCGTTGAGCCTGAGCGCGACGTAATCGTCGTTGATTTCGAGGTTCATTGATTCGTTCGCGCTGTTGATGCCCTTCGCTGCATTCAAGATGCGCTTTTCCATAGCTGTGACATTATTCCACCGCGTATTCGCGATGGCAGCTTCACACTCATTATTGAAAGCGCGCATCGTCAATCTAGTCTGACGATTGATCATGGTTTGACCTTTCGCGCGACTGCCGTCGACGGTCCACCCCGTCGGGCAAATGGTCGCATTTTTCGCCGATACCATATCCTTCTGGCTCTCTCGAACCTCCTTGATCTTCCTTTTATAAACCTCGCTGTCTCCGAAATCGAAATGAGGTTCATAGATACCTAGTTCGGCAAAGGCGAGCCGCTCGTCATAGACCGCCACCTGTTGCTCTAGGCGGTCGAGAAACTCTCGTTTTTCCGCGTAGGTCTTTCGTACCTCCTCGGTCCTTTGGCCCAATTCATCGGCCCGATCTCGAAGTTGAGATACCTCCTCGTCGATCGAAAGGATCGGCGCAAGCTTTCCCTTCAATGCTCCGATCTCTGTGTCACTGGCGTCTATTGCTGATTTCGCCCTCTTGAGCTTCTTTCGTGTCGAAAACCAGAGAAAAAAGAACACCGGAGGCGTGAGCAGCCAAATCAAGAGCGCAATAGCCAGTGGATCCATATCTCTCGCCCCTTAATATAATAACGGTGCCTGTTGCGGAAGAAAATTAGATATCCATAGTTTTTGTTGAAAATAGATATTTTATAGTGAAGAGAAAGATTGTGTCTTGCCGTGCTAAATCCGAGCGTGTTTCAAAAACTGCTATCGAATGATTCTACGAAAAGATCGAGCCTGCGAAAAGACTCGGTGTGGACCTGTTATGGTTGGAGCGAACGCGCATTACCAATGAAAAAAGCCCGGACGATCCGCCCGGGCTTTTTGCTGATTCACGTGAAACGCGCGAGGTTGGCGACCCTCAGGCGGCGCCCTTGATCCAGTCGACGAGCTTCGACTTCGACTGCGCGCCGACCTGGACGGACGCCGGCTCGCCGTTCTTGAACATCATCAAGGTCGGGATCGAGCGGACGCCGAACTGCGCGGCGATGTCCGGGTTCTCGTCGATGTTGACCTTGGCGATCCGGACATTGTCCATTTCGTTGGAGATTTCCTCGAGGCTCGGCGCGATCATCTTGCAGGGGCCGCACCACTCCGCCCAGAAGTCGACGACGACGGGCTTGTCGCTCTCCAGAACGTCGGTCTTGAAATTGTTGGTGTCGATCTTTGTCGTGGCCATCAAGCGGCTCCCAAAATCCTTGTTCGAGACACAGGTAGAAGGGGTGGTCCGCCAAATCAAGCGGGCGGTGCATCCTCTTGACGCTGCGTTGCCCCCGCGGCGACGGTGCTGCGCCGCGCGATGACCGCGTCCATGAGGCTCGGCGCGAGCGCGATTAGCAGCGGCGCCTCGGTGAACACCAGCGCGGCCTCGATCGCATGGGCCGGATAAAGCGGCTTCAGCAGTTCGCGATAGAGCGCCAGCTGCAGGATGTAGGCTGGCGCGACGGCGTCCAAAGTCCGGGGCGGCGGGCGATTGGTCTTGTAGTCGACGATCAGGACCCTGGTGTCCGTCACCGCCAGCCGGTCGATGGTGCCGTTGACGCGATAGGTTCGGCCACCGAGGGAAATGTCGCCCGCGACCGAGATTTCGGCCCGGCTGCCGGCCGCGAAGATGGGGGCGAAGGCCGGTTCGGCCATCACGCCCAGCGCCGAGTCGATCAGCTGATCGTGATCGCGCGAGCTCATCTCGGGGGCGCCGAGCGCCACATAACGGCGTGCCGCTGCCTCCCGTTCGTCGGGCGCGATGTCGGGCAGTACCTGCAACAGCTTGTGGACGATAAGGCCGCGGCGAATCGCGAAAGAGGGCTCGCCCGAACGGCCGGACCCTTCGCCCAGCACCGGCGAAACGAAGGCTTGCGCTTCGCCCGCCGCCAGCGTGTCGGAAACCAGTTCCGCGGCATCGCCGGCCGAGGAGGGCGAGAGCGGGCGCGGCGGCAGAATCTCGGGCGGTAGCGGCGACAGGTCGAGCGGCCTCGGCGCTGCTCCCCGATCGGTGCTCGCGGCCGCCAGCTTGTCGCCGGCGCCGCGCGAACCGAAGCGCCAGGCGGTGACCCCGCCCTCGGCGTCCGTCACCTCCTCGCAGTCCTGCCGCAGCGCCGCCTGGACCCGCTGCAGCCAGGAATTTTCGTTCGGGCCGCGCACGCCCGCGACGCCGCAGACGACGAGACGGTCCGCCGCGCGGGTCATGCCGACATAGAGCAGCCGCCGGTATTCCTGCTCGGCGCGAAGCTTTTCCGCCTCCTTCAGCCCCGCGATCGCGTCGTTTTCGAGTTCCTTGGCGGCGCGCCAGAGGAAGCCCGGCGCCTGGCCGGGATAAAGCCCCGGCATGCCCAGCCATTCCATCAGCCGCGCCCCGTGGGCGTGCGAGAACGGCGCCGAGCCCGGATCGACCAGGAAGATTACCGGCGCTTCCAGACCCTTGGAGGCGTGGGTCGTCATGATCCGGACCTCGCCGCGGCCCTGTTCCATCTCGCGCTTGATCTGCGGCGGGTCGGCGGAAAGGGTCGCGAGAAACGCGTCGAGGCCGGTCTCGCCCGCCTCCTCGGCGCCGAGCGCGAGATCGAGAAAGGCGTCGATGACCTCGCCGGCGTCGGCGCCGAGCCGCGCGGTCAGCCGCGCCCGTCCGCCCTCGGGGCCGAGGAGGCGCGCATAGAAGGCGAAGACCGTCTCGAAGCCGGCGCGGTCGCGCAATTCCTCCAGCTGCGCCAGCGCCGCCCGCGCCTTGGCCATGAAGGCGGCCGTCGTTTCCTTCGGCACGAAGTCCGGAAGGCGCGCCGTGCCGGTCTCGCCGCACAGGCGCCGCAGCCCGAGCGACAACGGCTCACGCGGCTCCCGCGACAGCGCGAGCGCCATCAACTCGTCGTCGGAAAAACCGAAGAACGGGCTCTTGAGCACTTCGGCGAGCGACAGATCGTCATCGAAATTGACCACCGCGCGGCCGAGCGCCATCAGATCCTTGACGGCTATATGGTCGGTGATCACCAGCCGGTCGGCCCCGGCGACGGGAATGCCGCCATCCCGCAGGGCTTTGGCCATCGCCTCGACGAAGCCGGAGCGCTTGCGCACCAGGATAATGATGTCGCCCGCCGTCAGCGCCCGCCGCTTACCCTTGTGGGCGATTGGGTCGCCGAGCCATTCGCCGATCTGCCCGGCGATCCGCCGCGCCAGCCGGTTGCTCGGCGAATTTTCCGGCTCCTCGTCGACCGGCTTCAGCCAATCGCGTGGCTCCTCGCGCTTTTCGGCCTGATAGACCGGCCAGATCTCGACCAGCCCCGGCCCGTCGTCGCGCGCCGTCTGGTGCGTCGGAGGAAGGTCGTCGGAAGACAGTCCCTGCCGGTTGTCCGCGTCGGCAAAGACGCGGTCGACCGCGTCGAGCACATCCTTCGCCGTGCGGAAGGACTGGGTCAGCCGCACCGCCTCGAAGCTTGCCTGCGCGGCCTGCGCGCTCCCGCTCATCGTCCGCTGCTCTTCGGCGAACTTCGCCGGATCGGCACCCTGGAAGGAATAGATCGACTGCTTCTCGTCGCCGACGGCGAACACCGTCCGCGCGACCTCGCGGCTGCCCGCGCCGGCGAAGAACTCGTCGACCAGCTGGCGCATCACTTGCCATTGGCGCGGACTGGTGTCCTGCGCCTCGTCGATCAGCACATGGTCGATCCCCTGGTCGAGCTTGTAGTGGACCCAGGCCGAGGCCTCGGCGCGGGTCAGGAGATCGGCGGTCCTGACGATCAAATCCTCGAAATCGAGCTTGCCGCGCCGGCGCTTGAGAATGGCGTAGTCGCGCTCGAACGCGTCGGCGATAACCAGCGCCGCCGCGCTTGCCCGGAACAGCCGAACCGAAGCGAGGCGGTCCTCGATGGAGAGCACATGGTCCGCGAGCTGCTGAAGGCGGTCGGCGAAATCCTCGAAGAAATCGGTGACCCATTTGGTGGCGACGCTTCCCGGCTTGTAAGGCCCGCCGTCCTTCTTGAGGCAGACGGTTCGCAGCGCCTCGAAGCGCGCCGCATCGGTACCAGGATTGAGCAGCGCGTTCAGCCGATCGACCAGCTTCTTGTCGGTCGCTTTCGGGCTGGTGTCGGCGACTGCCAGAACTTCGCGGCAAAACGCCTCGTCGAAGCCCGGAGGGGGTACGGCGTCGGTCAGGATCGCCGCTTCATCCTCGTCCGGCGCAAGGCCCAGCGCCGAACGCGAAAGGGCGAGGGCGCCATCGAGGCCGCCGGCGGCGTCGATGTGCCGGCGGATCGCGTCGCGCTTGCGGACGATCTCGCCGATCAGCTGATCGAGGCCCCATTCGCCGGCCAGCGACAGGGCGGTGGCGAAGGCTTCGGCCAGCAGCGGCGGTTCGCCGGCCTCGGTCTCGGCCCGGCTGGCGCCGGTGATCAGCCGGCGGCGGGCCTCGCCGAGCAGCGCGGCGCTCCCGGCGTCGTCGAGCACCTCGAAATGGCCGGGAACGTTCGCTTCCAGCGGGAACTGATGCAGGATGGATTCGCAAAAGGCGTGGATGGTCTGAATCTTCAGCCCGCCCGGCGTTTCCAGCGCCTCTGCGAACAAGCGGCGGGCGGCTCTGAGACGTGTGTCCGAGGCAGGCGCGCCGTCGAGCTTGGCCAGTTCCTCATGCAGCGCGGCGTCCTCCGCCGTCGCCCATGTCGCCAGCCGACCGAACACCCGTGTCGACATCTCGGCGGCCGCCGCCTTGGTGTAGGTGAGGCATAAGATCTTCGAGGGCTCCGCGCCGGCGAGCAACAGCCGCACCACCCGCTCGGTCAAAACGTGGGTCTTGCCCGAGCCGGCATTGGCCGACACGAAGACCGAGCGGCTCGGATCGGCGGCGATCTGTTGCAGCCGGCTGGTCTCGGCGATGCCGACGAACTGGCTCATGCGGAAACCTCGCCGCCCTCGTCCGCCCCGATCGACCATTCCTGCGCCCGCGCGAGATGATCGTAATCGCCGGAAAAGTCGCCCGCCAGAAACGGCCGTGTGCGCGAGGTGAAGGCTTTCGTCTCGTCGCGGAAGGCGGCGACCAGCGCGCGAAACTTCGCCAGCGCCTCGTCGGACAAAGCGTCCGGGTCGACCGGCTCGCCATTGCGCCCGCCGTCGGTGGCGAGCCGGTCCTCCGTCAGCGCCCGTTCGCGCAGCCGGACATAGACGAGGTCGGAAATCCGCGAGACCTCTCCGGCGTCGGCGAAGGCGCCGAGCTTGGCCATCGCGCCCTCCAGCGGCAGTTGCGGCGCGAGCAGGGCGCGAGCCTGGGACACCGAGGGATTGGCCCCGGTCTTGAAATCCAGGATCTCGACCGAGCCGTCGGTGAGGAGATCGATGCGGTCGGCGCGGCCCGCTAGGGTCGTCGCGAGGTCCGCGAAATCCCAGTGCGCTTGGATTTCCGCGTGACGGATCACGACCCGGTCGGCGCGCCCCCGCTCCCAGGCGATGTAGTTGGCCGCCAGCGTTTCCATGCGCGGCCACCACACCGCATCGATGTCGGCCGGCAGCGCCTCGGCGTCGAAGCGCTCGCGGGCGATCGCCAGCAGCCGCGCCACCGCGTCCTCGGCCAGCGGATCGTTGCCGTCGATGACGAAGCGGGCGAGAATCTCGTGATAGAGGCTGCCGCGCTCGGCCGCGTGCGGGTCGCGCATCAGATCGGGCAGCGGCTCCAGGCGCAGGATCTTGCGGGCGTGGATCGCATAAGGATCGCGGATCAGCGTCTCGACATCGGTGACCGAATAGCGGGTCGGACGATCTGCCAGCGGCGGCCTCGGCTCCGGCCGGCTCGCGCGCGGCACCGGCGCCGCGACGTCGAGCTGGCGCGCATGGGCGAGGAACGGCGCGCCCGCTTCCCGCAGCCGCGCCGCGCCCTCGTCCCCGGCGAGCGTCAGGATGCGCTGCAGCCAGCGCGAGGCGATCGCCGGGGCGCCGCCGGAGCGCCGGGACCGCGACAGGACGACGCGCTTTGCCCCCATCGCCATCCAGAAATCATGGGCAGCAAGGCCGATGCGCCGCTCCGGCGGGTCCAGCGCGATCTCCCGGCGCATCAGCCGCGACAGGAAGGCGCCGCTCTTCGCCCCCGCCGGCCAGCTGCCCTCGTTGAGGCCGCCGAGCAGCGCCGTGTCGACGCTCTGCAGCCGCGCTTCCAGCGTGCCCCAGACGAAAGCTCTGGCGGACAGGCCGCCGCGCGGTTGCACCGTCTGACCGGCGATCAGCGCCGTCATCACGTCGCCGAACTCTCCGGACGCGAAGCCGAAGCCGGTCTGCGGCGCCTGTACCAGATCAGCGAGGAAGTCGGTCAGCGAACGGCCGGCCTCTTCCGCATAGAGCTCGGATGCGTCGCCGTCCGCGTCGGCGGCAAGCGCTTCCAGACACTGGGTGAGGGCCACCGCATAGGCGGCGATCTCGCGTTCCTCGCCGCCGCGCAGCACTGTCAGCGGTTCCAGCGCGCGTTCCAGATGGTCGGCCATCCTCTGCGCCAGATCGCGCTCCGCCTCGGGCAGATTTCTCACCGGCCGCGCCACGTGGCTGTCTTCCTCGACCGCCGCCCGCCGCTCGTGCATGATCGCGCCGAGCCGCGCCCCGTCCGCCACCCCGACCGAGCCGCGCAGCGCGATCATCTCGATCGCCCGCGCCGCGCGCCGGGCTTCGCCGCCGCCGAGGCCGAGCCGGGTGAGCGGATGCTTGAGCAGCGAGACGAGGGCGATCGGATCGCCCGGCGACAACGCCACGGCGATGGTGGTCGCGAGCAGGGTTCCCGGCGCCGTCGCGGCAAGCGGGCTGCCGGCGGAATCATTCGCCGCGATGCCGAAGCGGGACAGCTCGGCGACGACGCGGCGGGCGAGATTGCGGTCCGGCGTGATCAGCGCCGCGCGCGCCGTCGGGTCGGTCAGCGCGTCGCGCATGGCGACGGCAAGCGCCAGCGCCTCCTCGCGGGCATCGCCTGCCTCGATCAGGGAAAGGCCGGCAAGCGCCTCGGGGCCGTGCCGTGCCGCCGCGTCGCTCCAGACGTCCGTGGTTTCGGCCGGGCGCAGCGCGTCGGCGAGAAACGCCTCGCGCGCCGCCAGCGCCGGATCGAGCCCGTCCTCAAGATGGGCAACGCTCTCCGGCGGCCGGGCAAAGCGGGCCAGGATCGTCTTGAGCCCGTATTGCGGATGGCCGGGCGCTGCGACCGAGGCGGCGCGCGAGATCGCCGCGAAGGTCTCCGGTTCCAGATGCTGGTCTAGGCCGGGCAGCACCAGCGCGCCGTCGGGCAGATGGGCGATGGCGTGCATCAGGTCAAGCGTCGCCGGCGCCGTCGCGGTGGAGCCGGCCAGAATCACCGGGCCGCGCGCGCCGCCGTTGCGCAGCCGCTCGGCTTCGGCGCGCAGCCAGGCGTTCTTCGCCGCCGCCTCGCTGACCTGCCCAGTGGCGGCCAGCGCCTTCGGCCAGGCCTCGGTGACGATCGACAGGAAGGTGAGCGTCAGCCGCCACCAGTCGGCGAGGGCGTCGGGCGCGAGCGTCGCCAGCTGCGACAGCGACGTGCCCTCGGTCTCGACCTCGTCGAGCAGCGCGCCGAGATCGCCCGCCAGCCACAGCGCGTCGGCGGCCGAGGCCGGCAGCACCGCGTCTTCGCCGATCAGTGCCTGAAATGCGCCCCGGTCGGTCATGGCGCGCCAGTGCCGGGCGAGGCGGGCGAGATGGAGCCGGCGTTCCAGCGCGCCCATTGCCGGCTCCAGGCTCGGCCCGGCGGGCGCAAACAGGCTGGTGTCGTCGCCCTCGCCGATCGGCCGGATGGCCGGCAGGATGGCGCTGCCGCCGGTCCCGGCCCCGTCCTTCAATGACGAACGCGCCCCGATCGCCGCCGCGAATTCGGACGCCAGCGCCCGCGCCGCGCGGCGGGTGGGGACGTAGATGGTCACGTCCGCCAGCGCCAGCGGCGCGCCGTCATAGCGAAACGACGGCACCAGCCGGCCGGCAAGCAGCGCCTCGGCCAGCGTGGTCAGAAAGGGCCGGCCCGGCGGGATCGAAAGGATGCGCGCATTCATCGCGGCAGACTAGCGGGGATGGCGATGATTCGTGAGGGGGTGGGGGGTCTAGGGGGCAGATTCGGGTGGATTGCGGGCCGGCAGCTTTTGGACGTCTCGCATTCAAAAGCCGCCATTCGGCTCCGGACAGGAGACCGAAATCTCGAGGTTCGACGCGTAGGTAAAACCGATAACCAGTAGCGCCGACATGGTCTCGCGCTATCGAGTGTTGAGGAGATGAATACCCGCTGGAAACCTGGAGAGGGAATGACTAAGCTGCACTCGACTTGGGGGAGCTTGCTTGAACGACATTCCGCTCATTGCGCAGGACGGCGACCTAGCCGCGTGGCTTGGCGACCCGCAAAATGACGGCCAAGTCGTTCAGACGAAACTCAGGCCGAGCGACCGTGTCATCGCGCGGGTGACTGACGGCATCTATAGGCAACCCGCGTCGGCATTGCGCGAGCTGATCTCGAACGCCTGGGATGCTGATGCCCAGAATGTCACGATCCTCACTGACGCCCCTCGCTTTTCGCGCATCTACGTCCGCGACGACGGCGCAGGCATGTCGCACCGGACGCTGGCGCGTCTGATGCACAATATCGGCGGAAGCGCGAAGCGGCGAGATGAAGGCCAAGAACTAGGCCTAGCCAGTGACGAGGACCCGGAGCTCACGCCAGGCGGCCGCAAGATCATTGGCAAGATTGGAATTGGCCTCTTTTCAGTCAGCCAGCTCGCGCGGCGCTTCGAGCTCATTACCAAGACCAAGGGCAGCGACTATCGATTGATCGCTGAGATTAGGCTTCATCAATATTCTGAAGACTCGGACGTTCCTGCCGAGAACGACGACGAGTTCATCGCTGGTGATGTCTACATCCGGCGCGAGCAGACAACTGACCTCAACGCGCACGGCACTGATATCATCATGGATGACATCAAGCCGCGGGTGAGGGACATTCTCCGGAGTGCCGACCGTTGGCAGGCCGTAGCAGAGCGGGACGAAGCTTTCGCCCAGGGCGACCTCGACACCTGGGCGAGCCTACGGGTCGAAAAGCCTGTGTATCACGCTGGCTATGCAGGAATGAACGTTGCTGCTTCGGCTGTCACGACCCTCGCCGTACCGTCCAACCTTCCTTGGACAAGCGACACCGCTCCAGAGGCTAGGATGGCTCGTCTAATCGAAGCCGTCGAGGGCGAGTTCACTAGGCGAGATCGGCCCGACCTTGCGAATACTCTCGACAGCTATCTAGAGATGATCTGGAGCCTTGGCCTTTCTGCTCCGGTTCCATATGTCGACTGTCATCCGTTTGACCTTACGGGAAAAGAGAATATCAAATTCTACTGGATCACCCCAGGCCGAGGCCGCGGGCATGAGTTGAAGGTCGCAGAGAACACGACGGTACGAAAGGCGGCAAAAGAGCAAATTGAAGGCGCTCCAGCGCTGCGCGAAGGTTTGGACCCGGTAGGCTCCTTCAACGTGGACATCGATGGACTAACGCTCAAGCGACCTATTCGCTTTCAGCATCGCCAGAGCGACCCACGTGGCCTTGAGCACGCAGTAATGTTCATCGGCGAATTTTGCCCGGATCTTGCGTCGGTTGCCAGTGTACAAAGAGGCGGAGGCCTTGGTCTTGAAGGATACCTCTTCTGGACCGGACGCGTGGTCCCGAAGGAGAACAATGGGGTTCTAGTGCGCATCCGCGGAGCAAGCGGGGCGCTCTTCGATCCCACTTTCTTTAAGTATCAGGTTTCCGAGCAGACGCGCCTGCGGCAGATCACCTCCGAGATTTTCGTCCAGAAGGGCTTGGACGCGGCTCTAAATATTGATCGAGAATCATTCAATTTTGCACATCCGCATGTGCAGCTCACAACTATGTGGCTGCACAATGCGCTCCGCCAACTAACCAACCGGCTGAAGGACATCGGCCAACGCCTCCGCCAGTCTCGCCAGGGTGCGGATGCCACCCAGCAGCAGGGCGCCGTTATTGAGCGGGCTGAGAAAGTCTGGAGGAGCCGCCAAGGAAGCAGCAGCCCGCCCCCCGATGTGCGGTTTACTCGGGACCCGGACGAGATTAACCGATATCGCAGCCAAGGCTCGATGGTATTCAGTCCAATACAATCGCAGTCGCGCACCACATCAGATGCAGCGCGCGAAGCTCAGGTCTCCGCGCTCGTTAAGGTCTTAGCGGCCTATGGTCTTCTTGAAGATCGCACCTATGCGGAGCAGCAGGAGATCATCAACGCGATCATCGATATCTTTGGCGGTTCGGCTTGATGAGCAATACCGCAGCTAATGGTGGAGACGAAGGGCTCGCCCCAGATTATTTGGGCGGTGTCTACGGCGAAACTCCGCCGCCGCCACTTGTCCGGCGGGCCAAGAAGACGGATTTTGCCCCCTGGCATCATCCAGTGAAGCAGATTGTGCGTGACTATCAATGGGGCGCTCTTACGGAAAAGCTAGTCCAGAGCCGCAAGGAAGACGCTCGCGGCATACTGAGGTATTTTACGCTGCCTGGGGCGGACCTACTGGATGTGCGATATCTTTCAAAAAAGCTGGAAGCGCACAACAGCAAGATCGAATATTTCGGGTTCAATCAGGGGCAGCCTGACGAGGATCCGGCCGACGCCGAGGCGGAAAAGGGTACGTACTTTTCCGCCGAGTCCGCGCTCAGGCAGGCCGGGAAAACGACGGGGAACGCGGTGGTTCTGCCAGACCGCCTTGAAGATATAGCCAACCCCAACTCGCAAGCGGCCAATCGGCTGCGGCAGCAGGGCGTCTTTGACGTCATCAATATCGATGCGTGCAACCATCTAGGCTTCTCTCCCGAGGGCCGGACGCAGTCGCTTTTCGACGCGATGGGCACCCTACTGGCCCATCAACTCAGGGCGGAAAAGCCCTGGCTTCTATTTGTTACGACGCGTGTGGCGCCGGACCTGTTGGGGACCCCGGCGATTACCCTTCAGTCCGCGATCAACGACAACATCAAGCTTCATCCCGATTTTGGCGGGGCAGTTGCTCAGTGCATCAAGGGCAATATTCAGACGCTCGCTGGCGATCTCAACAAGAGCTGGGGGCAGAACGGCGAATCGTTCCTGAAAATGTTCGTCTTGGGGGTTGCGAAGTACTTGCTCCAGTTCTTCCACGGACAGCCCAACTTGCAGGCGAAGGTCGAACTCGCCAGCGCCTATGCTTATCGGGTATACGGGGACGAACCGGACATGCTGTCTCTCGCTTTCCGCGTATCTCCGTCGGGCTTGAAGGTCCATCCTCACACGGCCGGCACAGCGGTGGTCGGAGACAACCTTGAGCTTGGGGCCGCGCTTGCTGTCGTCGAGCGGCTTTCGAAGCTTTGGCTTCTAGATGGGAGTCTCGACGATGAGCAGGTCAAGTCCGACGCTGTGCTCGGGACTCACGATCTGCTTGACGCGGCAGACTACGACATAGCTGCCTGGGAGGCGTGGCTGAAGATTCACAAGATCCGGCCGATGGAAATTTAGGCGGCGGCCTGCTTCTCAGAATAAAGCGTTTTAAAAAGAGTGTCCGCGACGGCCTTCGCCAAGGGAGGCGGCACAGCTTCGCTGACCTGATCGATCTGCGACGACAGGGTCCCGGTGAGTACGTAATCATCCGGGAACCCCTGCAGCAGAAGGGCTTCATACACGCTTAGCCGGCGCCGTCCTGAGGGATGGATGTTGACCTCTCGGTGGCCATACGCGACCGCGATGCTTGGCTCGTCCCAGTTCAGCATCTTGAAGCTTCGGCCTTTAACGCCCGGCTTCACCCCACCTTCTTGGCTGAACTTTGGCGACTTGGGCGCCATGCACCAATGGTTTGGGTGAGCTCCCTGCTCGGCCATGTCGAGACCTCGCGCGAAATGGACCGGCTCAGGCAAGTCGCCGATTGCAGTTCGCACGGTCATCGGCGGCTGGACAGGTACAGAAAACTTCTTGGGGTCCGCCTCCTTGAAGCGGCGCCCGTCGACACCCACGAGAAATAGGCGCGGCCTGTTCTGAGGCGTTCCGTGATCCTTAGCGTTGAGAAGGAGGCGAGCGATCTTGAAACCCGCCTCTCCAAGCTGGTCCTCCACACGCTCCAGAGTGGCGACGTGTTTTCGGCGAACCAGTCCTACCACGTTCTCCATAACGAAGAAGTCTAGCGGGCTGCGCTCGTGTAGGGTGACAACAAGTCTCGCATAGGCCATGGGTAAGGCCGTACGGACGTCGTCGACCTTCTGGTTTACGTTCGCCTGGCTGAAGCTTTGGCAGGGCGGTCCGCCGATGACGCCGGTCGGCCTGAATTCCCGTCCATAAAGCTCGTCGATATCTTGGACAGTGACCCTCGAAAGGTCCTTCACCTTCGCCACCGATGACGTAGGCCGGTTCAGGTTATAGGATTTGACGCTGTCCTGCTTGCGGTCGAGGGCGAGGCCAACTTCGAAGCCGGCTTCTTCAAAACCATGGTCTAGGCCGCCGGCGCCGCAGAATAAACTAAGCAGCAACGATTCCACTCCCGAGGACCGATTGGTAGCCTGGATTATTCCGAGCAAGACCCGCAATGTGCGCGAATAGTCGTTTTTGACCTCGCTTGCAAGGTGGCAGGTTCTCGCATTGTCAACTGTCTCCGCCCACATGCGTGAGATGACAGGCACACCCAAAGAGGAAAGCACGAAGCTCGCTCGCTCTCGGATGATGTCACGTATTCGTGCGAAAAACACCAAGCCAGAGCTTGCGATCCGGCGCGCAATCCATGCACTTGGCTACCGCTTCCGGCTTCACAGGAAGGATCTGCCCGGCAAGCCCGATATTGTGATGGCGAGGCACCAGCTCGTCATTTTCGTGCACGGATGCTTTTGGCACCAGCATCACGGCTGCAAGCTGGCTTCTAAGCCTAAATCGGCGACGGATTATTGGGGGCCGAAGCTCGCGCGGAATGTGGCTCGAGATGCGGAGGCATCCGCCGCCCTACGCTTGGCGGGGTGGCAGGTCGAAACGGTCTGGGAGTGCGATACCCGTGTTCCGACCCGGCTTCAGGCACGGCTTGAGGAAATCTTCCCTGAACAGCTAGCTCGAAAATGAATCTACGGCAGGTTTCGGGAACCGCGATCGCAATGCTGAACGGCATCAAAGCGCGCAAAGCCCCCTTACGCGGCCGCACTGGCCACGAACGCGGCTTCCGCCAGCGGGATCGCGGTGGGGGTGCCGACGGTGATCCACAGGCCGCCGAGGCGGACGCCGTAAAGGCGGTCGGCGTCGATGGCGTTGTCGAAGATGCGGTTGAGCGAGAATTTCTCTGCCCGCATGCCGGCAAACACCTGCGGCTTGAGGATCGCCGCGCCGGCATAGATGAAGGGCGACATGTCGCGCTCCTCGACGCGGGTAAGCCGCCCCTCGGCGTCCATGACGAAATCGCCGGGCCCGTCATAGCCGGTCGCCTGGCGCATGTCGGCGATCAACAGCGAGACGTCCATGCGGGCGGGGTCCCAAAGGCTCGCCAGCAAATCGAGATTGTCGCGGTAGCCGTCGATCCAGAAGGTGTCGGAATTGATCACGTAGAACGGCTCGGTGCCAAGCTCGGGCAGCGCCTTGACCAGCCCGCCGCCTGAATCGAGCAGTTCATCGCGCTCGTCAGAGATGACGATCTCCATGTCGCGGCGCTTGCGCAAATGGGCGCGCATCAGGTCGGGCAGGTAATGGACGTTGACGACGACCTTCTTGACGCCGTTGCGGGCCAGGGCGTCGAGGCCGTAATCGATCAGCGCCTTCCCGCGAATTTCCACCAGCGGCTTCGGGATCGTCGACGTGATCGGGCGCATCCGTTTGCCGAGGCCGGCGGCAAGCACCATCGCGGTGGTCGGCTTGAAGGCGGCGGCGGGTTTTTCGATCATGGGGTCTTATCCGAGAGTCTGATGGGCTGGGGCGCGTCGTCGTCGTCGAGGACGCCCCAGTCCTGGTAAAGGGCGCGGAGCGCGGCCAAAGCGGGATGGCCGAGCGTGCGCCGCAGATAGGCCTTTATCCGCGGTATGTGACGCAGATATTGCGGTTTGGCGTCCCGTTCCAGCAGGCGGACGAAAATGCCGAGGATTTTCGACGCCCGCTGCGCCGCCATGATGGCGTAGGCGCGCTGAAAGCTGTCCGCGTCGAAGCCGCCCTCAGCCCGGCGCAGCGCGACGTAATGGGCGACCAGCCGGGCTTCCAGTTCCGCCGGGATATCGACGCGCGCGTCCTGGGCGAGCGAGGCGACGTCATAGGCCGAGGGGCCGATGACGGCGTCCTGGAAATCGATCAGCCCGATGCGCTGGCGGCCGGATTCGCCGGGGCGCCAGATGATGTTGGGCGAGTGGAAGTCGCGCAGGGTCAGGCTGGTCTCGGCGGTGGCGAGGGCGTCGAACAGGCCGTTCCAGATATAGGCAAAGGCCGACCGCTCGTTGTCCGTGGCGGGACGGCCCTTGGCGCGGGGCAGATACCAGTCGACGATCAGCTCGACCTCGATCCGCATCGCGCCGCGATCATAGGCGGGCATAGGGTGGACGATGCCGTCCGCGACCGGCATCTCGCGCGACCAGGGCGTGGTGTGCAGCTCGGCGAGGCAGGCGACGGCCGCCTCGTAGCGCTCGGCCACCGGCCGGCCGGCATCGTCGAGCAGCGTGTCCGAGCCCAGATGGTCGATCAGCAGCAAGCCGTTATCGAGATCGGCCTGGCGGATCGCCGGGGCGGCGAAACCGGCCGCGACCAAGCTTTGCGCGACGGCGACGAAGGGGGCGACGTCTTCGGCGAGATGGGCGATGCGGCTGTAGGGGAGGCCATTCTGGACCGGCGGCCCGTCCGGCTGGCGCTGCGCGTCCATCAGGACCAGCGTCTCGCCATTGCTCTCGACGGTCTCGTAGCGGCGGGTCGAGGCATCGCCGGTGAAGCGGCGGCGGGGCGCTTCGGCAAGGCCGGCTCCGGCGAGGAATTCGCGAATATCGAGGGTGCGGCGGATGCGGGCGCCGGCGGTCTCGATCGCGCTGATCGCGGCGATGCGTCCGCCGCCCGGCGCCATGGCGAGTTCGACGACGATCGTGGCGGCGGCAAGGGCGCTCGGCGCGTTCTGCGGCCATTCGACCAGGGCGATGCCGTCGCGGGCGCTGTCCTCGAAGCCGAGTTCGTCGAGCTCAGTGTCGCCGGCGAGGCGATAGAGATCGAAATGGGCGACCGGCGGCGTCGTGGCGTAGGCCTGCACCAGCGTATAGGTCGGCGAGGGCACGTCGAGGCCGGGATCGTCGGCCAGCGTGCGGATCGCCGCTCGCGCCAGGGTGGATTTGCCGGCGCCCAGATCGCCCACGAGAGCGACGACGTCGCCGGCTCTGAGAGCCAGCGCCAGATCGGTGCCGAGACGCCGCGTCGCCGCGTCGTCGGCCAGCGTCAGGCGGGCGATCGCCGCGAGCGGCGAGGAGGCGGGGAGCGTGTCGTCGATCATCCGCGGGGCATTTAGGGCGGTCACTCGGCCGCGTCCTCGAATCGCGCCTGCTCAGAATCGATCTCACCGGGCGACGTCGGGTCGAGCGGGAAGGTGCAGGTGACGGTGGTGCCGCGATCGGGGCCTGAATCGATGTGCGTCGTGCCGTGGTGCAGTTCGACGAAGCTCTTGACGATCGACAGCCCGAGGCCGGCCCCCGATTGCCGTGCCCCAGCCGGGCTGGCCTCGAAGCGCTCGAACATCCGGTCGATCCGGTCGGGGGCGATGCCGGGGCCGTGGTCGGTCACGCCGAAGGAGATCGTGCCGGCCTCGCGCCGCGCCGTCAGCGCGACGGCGGAGCCCGACGGCGCGAAATTCGCCGCGTTGGACAAAAGGTTGAAAAGGATCTGGGTCAGGCGATGGCCGTCGGCGAAAAATGTCCCGCCGGCCTGGCTGAGATCGACATCGAGCGTGACCTCGGCGTCCGCGAGGCGCTCGCGCACACCGTCCACCGCATGTTCGACGGTGGCGGCGATGTCGACCTCGGACAATTCGAGTTCCATGATGCCGGCGTCGACCGTGGCCAGGTCCAGAATGTCGTTGACGATCGTCAGGAGCGAAGAGGTCGAGGTCGAGATATAGCCGAGATACTCGTTCTGGCGTTCGTTGAGCGGGCCGGTATCACGCGAGCGCAGCAACGCCGAGAAGCCGATGATGTTGGTCAGCGGCGAGCGCAGCTCGTAGTTCACATGCTGGACGAAATCGTTCTTGATCTGGTTCGCCTGTTCCAGCGCCTCGTTCTTTTCGCGCAGCATCCGCTCGGCCTCGCGGGCGTCGGAAATGTCGGAGAAGGTCAGCATGGTCTGGCCGTTCGGCAGCGGCACGATGCCGTAGGCGATGGTATGGCCCGAGGAGAGCGTCAGTTCGCCGGTCTCCGTATCGCGCCCGGCCTCGTCGAAGGCGGTGACCGCCTGGCTGAACAAGGGCCATCCCGCGCCTTGCGCGCTGTCGCCGTCCGCCGGGATCGTCACGGTCGCAAGGTCCGGCAGGGTGTGGATGCGGGGCCGCGACAGGAGATAGTCCGGATCGAAGCCGAACATTTCGGCGAAGGCCGGATTCGACAGCCGCAGCCGTCCGTCGCTGCCGAACACGGCGACCGCCTCGCTCAGATAGTCGATGGTCTCGCGCTGCAGCTGGACGGTCGTCTTGACCTGGCTTTCCAGTTCCAGCTTTTCGGTGATGTCCTCGAACACCCAGGTGGCGCCGCCGCGCGGCTGCGGTGTCGCGATGACCCTGAGGGTACGCCCGTCCGACAGATGCCACAGGGTCTCCGTCGGCTCGGTCGCCCGATAGGCGGCGAGATCCTGGTCCTGGATTTCGCTGCGGAACAGCTTTTCTGTCGGCAGAATGCCGCGTGTCCTGAGATTGTCGAGCAGCGAAAGATGGTCGGGCTCGGACTCCAGATAGGCGTTGGTGAGGTCGAAAAGCCGTTGCAGCGCCGCGTTGTAGTAGGTCAGGCGGGTTTTTTCGTCGAACCGCGCGACCGCCGTGGTCAATTGATCCAGCGTCTCGGACTGGCTGTCGATGGTCTGGCGCAGCTCCATGCGGACCTGTTCGGTCTCCGACACGTCGATCGCGATTCCGGCCGAGCCGAGCGGACCCGACGCCTCGACGACGGCGAAGTTCCGGCGGTCGGCCTCGACCACCGTCGACAGCTTGCCGGAGAAGATCCGATCCTCACTGAGGCGCGCGGCGATCGTCCGGCGATCCTGCTCGCTGAGAAATTCGATCTGCCGGTCGAGGCTGTCGGCAACCGTCCTCGCATCGACAGCACGCGCATAGGCCTCGTTGATCCAGGTCAGACGGGCGTCCTGATCGCGCAGCCAGATCGGCAGCGGCGCGGCATCGAAGAGGTTCTGCATCGTCTCGATCGTCGCGAGCGAGCGGCGGTGGGCGACATCGAGCTCATGAAGCCGTTCGCGCACGCCTTCCAGAAGGACGAACCGCACCACCGCGAGGCCCCCCAATGTGCTGCCCGTCGCCTCGATCATGCGGCCGCGCTGCAGGTCGATCTCGAGCCGGAAAGTTTCGGCGTCGCTACGCAGCCTGCCGATCGCTCCGGCGAGGCTCTCAGCGTCCTGCCGCGGCATCCAGTCGGTGAAGGCGAGAAAGCGCTTTTCCTCCGCTGGCGCTCCGCAGGTTCCGGGCAGGATGCCGAAGACTTCCGCTTCGCCCGCTCCGGCGTAGACGACGAGCCGTTCCGCGCCTGCCGCCAGAAGCGCGGCTCGCGCGTCGGCCTCGGCGCGGCTCTCGGCCAGGCTCGCGCGCAAGGTTTCGTTCTCGGCAGCGATCGCCGCGCGCTGGCGGATCAGGAAGACCGCACTCAGCATGGCGGCACCCAGCAGCATGGCGAGAAGCGCGAGATACAACACGTCGACCGGGCTCAGCATAGCGTCGACGCCGCCGGCGATCGTGTACAGTTGGGCGCGGGCGACTACCGGCGTCAGGATGATCCCCAGAGCCAGGCTGGCCGCCGCGGCGATGGCCCCGTCGCTCGGCCCTCTGTCATTCGCTACCAGCCCGATGGGATCGGAATCGCTCCTTGTCCGGAAAGCGCCCGCGCGCCCGGATCCGAAACCCTCGATCATCTTGTCTGCCCCCGTATGTTGCCGCCGCTTTTTCGAGACATGACTCAAGGAAACGCGATCACGCCGGCCAACCGCCCCCGGGCCGCCGCGATTCGGTCATGGTAACTCGTGTAAAATCTTACGCAATCCAGAAGAAAGTGGGTCCGCCAAAAAGAAAAAGCCGCCGGGATAGCTTGCATCCCGGCGGCCCTTCTGAATGTGCTGACGACGCGACGGTGTCAGTAACGGTAATGCTCGGGTTTGTAGGGACCCTGAGGCGTCACGCCGATGTAGGCGGCCTGCTCCTCGGAGAGGACGCTCAACCTTGCGCCGAGCTTGTCGAGATGCAGCCGTGCAACTTTCTCGTCCAAATGCTTCGGCAGCACATAGACTTCGTTCTTGTACTGTTCGCTCTTGGTGAAGAGTTCGATCTGCGCCAGCGTCTGGTTGGTGAAGGACGCCGACATGACGAAGCTGGGATGGCCGGTGGCATTGCCGAGATTGAGCAGCCGGCCCTCGGACAGAAGCAGTATCCGCTTGCCGTCAGGGAAGGTGATCATGTCGACCTGCGGCTTGATGTTCGTCCATTTGAGATTGCGCAGCGCGTCGATCTGAATCTCATTGTCGAAATGGCCGATATTGCCGACGATCGCCATGTCCTTCATGGCGCGCATGTCGTCGATGCGCACGACATCCTTGTTGCCGGTCGTGGTGATGATGATGTCGGCCGTCGGCCCCGCGTCTTGCAGCGTCACGACCTCGAAGCCGTCCATCGCCGCCTGCAGGGCGCAGATCGGATCGACCTCGGTCACCTTGACCCGGGCACCGGCGCCGAGGAGCGAAGCGGCCGAGCCCTTGCCGACATCGCCATAGCCGCAGACCAGAGCGACCTTGCCGGCCATCATTACGTCGGTCGCGCGGCGGATGCCGTCGACCAGCGATTCCTTGCAGCCATATTTGTTGTCGAATTTCGACTTGGTGACGCTGTCATTGACGTTGATCGCCGGAAACGGCAGCAGCCCCTTCTTCTGCAACTGGTAGAGCCGGTTGACGCCGGTGGTGGTCTCCTCGGTGACGCCCTTGATGGCATCGCGCTGGCGGGCGAAGAAGCCCGGCGTCTCGGCCATGCGCTTCTTGATCTGCGCGAAGAGGATCTCCTCTTCCTCGTTGCCGGGATTGGACAGAACGTCCTCACCGGCCTCGGCGCGCGCGCCGGTGAGGATGTACATCGTGGCGTCGCCGCCGTCGTCGAGGATCATGTTGGTGGGCTGGCCGTCCGGCCACTGGAAGATCTTGTCGGTATAGGTCCAGTAGTCCGTGAGGCTTTCGCCCTTGATCGCATAGACCGGCGTGCCGGTGGCGGCGATCGCCGCCGCGGCCTGGTCCTGGGTGGAGAAGATGTTGCAGGACGCCCAGCGCACCTCGGCTCCGAGCGCCTGAAGCGTTTCGATGAGCACCGCGGTCTGGATCGTCATGTGCAGGGACCCGGTGATCCGCGCGCCCTTGAGCGGCTTGTCGGCGCCGAATTCCTCGCGGCAGGCCATCAGGCCTGGCATTTCGGTTTCGGCGATGTCCATCTCCTTGCGGCCCCAGTCCGCGAGCGAGAGATCCTTGACGACGTAGTCGTTGGCCATGCGGCGTCCATTCGTGCTGGAAAAGAATATCGTGCCGGAGCCTGGCTCCAGCGTTCTCGGCGACGCCATAGCAGGTGGAGACCGTCGCGGCAAGAGGATATAAACATTTGCTTATGTCTTGATGGGGTGCGGCATTTTGACGGCACGGCGTTTCGCGGTAGCTTGACCCGCTGGGATATCGTCGGGGAGGACGGCCGCATGGGCGTGAAGATTGCGGTGCTGGCTGCGGCCATGGCCGCTATGGGGGTGACGAGCGTCGAGACCGCCGCGGCCCAGACCGTCTCTGCCCAGATCGTTCCGGCGCAGCGGCCGGTGGCAACGGCGGACACCAAATGGCCCGACGGGTTCATCGCCTTCGCGCTTCCCTATTCCCCCTATGTGTTCGACCTCGTCGTCTATGCGGGCCGCAGTGTCGCCGAGATCACCTATGGGACGCGCCGCTACGATCCGGTGACGCGGTCCCTGGTGGTGACCGACCTTGAGATTCGCCGCGATGCGTTCCAGGCGAGCATTGGCCAACTCCGCGTGTCCGGCGACGAGGCCGTGTATGAGAACGTCGCCGTCGACACGCGGGCGCTGCCGCTCGATCCCACGACACGCGCCATCTTGCGCAAGCTGGACCGGGAGATCGTGACGGGGGATGTGGCGTTGACCGGCCGCATGGACGCGGCGGCGGCGGATTACGATCTGAGCGCGTCGCTGCGGATCGACGGTGCCGGCACGTTGGAGATCACCGCCGACCTCGAAGGCTTCCATATTCTCGCACCGCTCGAGGGTTTCGACGACGCCGAGGCGGGTGGAAGCCCGAAACTCGCGGGCCAGCTGCGATCGGCCCGGATCGCCTTCGCCGACGCGGGTCTCGCTTCGGTGCTGTACGAGGTCTTCGGCGGGCAGCAGGGCATGACCGCCGAGCAGGCCCGCGGCACGGCCTCGATGATGGCCGGAATTGGTGTGACGGCGCTATTTTCCGATCTTCCCGGGGGGCAGAGCCCGCGCCTTCAGGAGATGGCGCGCGGCTGGTCGGCGACGATCCAGTCGTTTTTGACCCAGCCGGATCGGCTCGAGGTGTCGCTTGATCCGGCATCGCCCCTCGACCTCGCCCGCCTGACGCAAGGGGCAATTGGCGCAGAGGATATTCTGGCTCTCAACCCGACGGTTGTGGCGGGAACGTCGCAGCTCATCGCGCTCGTCGATCCGACGACGATCACGCTCGCCCCCGACGGACCGATCGAAGCGGTCCTGCCGGCAGCCGAGGCGTTGATCGAAGGCCGGGGCGTTCCGCAGGATATCGTCCGTGGCGTGACGCTCCTCCTGCCTGCGGCCGGTTCGGACAACCGGGCCGCGATCGGCCTTCTCGCCCGTGCACTGGAGCTCGATCCCGGCGTCGCGATCGCGCAGGAGCAATTGCGCGGCGCTTACGTCGCGGTGCTCCTGGCCAAGGCGGACCGGCTGTCCGTCCAAAACGCCAGTCTCGACGCGCTCCGCCGCCGGCTGAGCCCGGACGAACTGGCCGTAGCCGAGGACGAGGCCTTGCAGCGCTGGCGGCGGACCAAGATCGGCGAATCGCAGCGCCAGATCGAGGTCGGCGCGTTCGAGGCGCATGATTGGTCGACGATCCGTCGTCTGGCGTTTGCTTATTACGAAGGCGCGACGATGCCGCGTAACCTGATGCGTGCCTATGGCTGGGCGTCGATCGCCGCCGCCGGGGGCGACCGGATCGCCGCCGGCCTGCGTGACAATTTGACGGCGGCGGTGAGCGAGGGCCGGATCGTGTTGCCGATGGAGCGGGCGCGCAAGGCGACCGACGATCTGTGGGGGTTGATCATCTCCGATTCGTCCGCTGATGGTGCCCCCGATGCCGACGCGGAGCAGCCCGATGTGAAGGCGTCGGATTCAGCGTCGCCGGGATCGCCTTCCGTTTCTCCGGACGGGACGGCTGAAGGAGCGCCCGACACTGACGACGGCAATGCAGCCGACCGTCCCGGCCCGGCTGATTAAGCGATGCGGTCCGCCGTTCAGGCGGACTCGCCGAAGCGATCGGCGACAAGCGCTTCGATCGCATCGAGCGCGGCTTCGGCGTCCGCTCCCCGCGCCGCGACCTCGATCACCGTTCCCTGGCTGGCCGCCAGCATCATCAGGCCCATGATCGACTGACCGCCCACGGTCAGGCCATCGCGCGAGATCGTCAACTCGGCGTCAAAGGCCTCGGCGGTCTGGACGAAGCGGGCGGAGGCGCGGGCGTGCAGACCGCGCCGGTTGACGATTGTCAGGCTGCGCGGCGGCGGCCTGTCGGAGGGCGTGCTCAGAGGCGGCGAGACCTCGACAGACGGGACTTCCGCCCCGGTCACCGCCTTTGGCCTTTCATGAGGGTTAGAATTGTCGAGGCGTCGCGTCATCATTTTCCGCTGAGCACGCGGCTGGCGACATTGATGTATTTGCGGCCGGCTTCCTGTGCGGCGACAAGCGCCTCGGCAAGCGGCTTTTCCTCCCGCACGCTCGCCAGTTTGATCAGCATCGGCAGGTTCACCCCCGCGAGCACGTCGACATGGGTGCCATCCATTACCGAGATGGCGAGATTGGAAGGCGTTCCGCCGAACATGTCGGTGAGGATGATCACCCCGTCACCCCGTTCGGCGCGGGCGACGGCCTCGACGATGTCGACGCGGCGCTGCTCCATGTCGTCCTCGGGGCCGATCGAGATCGTCTCGAAAGCGTCCTGAGGACCGACCACATGCTCCACCGCGTGCCGAAATTCGTCGGCGAGCCGGCCGTGAGTCACGAGCACCAACCCGATCATGCGCGCAACGCTTGGATTGCCTGGCCGGACATTTGATGAACTCCCTAAAATCGACGACCGGTCTCACCGGTCGCCATGACCCGGCGACGGCAGGCGCATCAGCCTCCGGTCATTAGCGGGCGCATCTTGTCATCCTGCCGCCGATGCGCAAGTCAAATGATAGCGCATACCCGCAGGAATCGATCGATGAACGTCATCGATCGTCGACCAAGGGTGACATGACAAGGGACAGGAGGATGTCGGCGCCGAAGGCGGCAGCGCGCGCGGGCAGGCGGGCATGGCGTACGCTGACATCGAGAATCGCGGTCGTTCCGTTCTCCGGCAGGCGCTCGATCGCCGTCGGATCACACAAATCGACGACGAGGCCGAGTAAGGCGGACGCCACAGTTTCCTCGCGCAGGATACCGATACCCGAAACCTCGATCAGCCCGCGCAGATTGGCCGGAGCGCTCAGGACGATGCCGTCGGCGCTGCGCGTTACGACGACCCGGTCGTCGGCGACGAGGCGGGTGTGCAGGCCGAGCGAGGCGCCACGCCGCAAGGCGGACAGGCAGAGCGCCGACTTGCCGCTGCGCGCCGGGCCGCGAACCAGGACACCCAGCTCGCCGATCACGATCGCGCAGCCGTGCAGATTGACGGACTGGCTCATTCGGCCGGCAACGAGACGGTGAAGCGGGCGCCGGCGACACCGTTCGGGGCGTCCTCGTCCTCGATGTTCTCCGCCCGCAGCGTGCCGCCATGGGCCTCGACGATCTGCCGGCTGATCGATAGGCCGAGGCCGGAGTTCTGTCCGAAGTCTTCCTCGGCCGGACGGTCGGTGTAGAAGCGCTCGAAGATGCGGTCGATGATCTCGGCCTGGATGCCCGGTCCGTTGTCCTCGATCGTGACGACGACGCGCTGGCCGCGCCTACGCAAGAGGACATCGATCCGGCCGTTGGTCTCCGGGACGAAGGATCGGGCGTTTTCGATCAGGTTGGTGAACACCTGGCCAAGCCGCAGATCATGCCCGGTAACGACATAGCCACGCTTCATCGAAGCGGGCAAGCGTTGCTTCTCGAAGGTGATCTTCACATCACGGCGCGCCCGCGAATTGCCGCGGGCGCCATCCACTACAGAGCGCAAAAGCGCGGCCAGATCGACCTTCTGGGCGATCTGCCGGGCAAGTTCGGCGTCGAGGCGCGAGGCATCGGCGATGTCGGTGATCAGCCGGTCGAGCCGCCGGACGTCGTGCTGGATGATCTCGAGCAGGCGCTTCTTGGAGGTTTCGGTGCGGGCCAGCGGTAGCGTCTCCACCGCGCTGCGTAGCGAGGTCAGCGGATTTTTCAGTTCGTGGGACACGTCGGCGGCGAAGGATTCGATCGCATCCATGCGCGCATAGAGCGCATTGGTCATGTCGCGAAGGGCGGTGGCGAGATTGCCGACCTCGTCGGCGCGATCGCCGAAATCGGGAATCGCCGCCCGCTCGTCGACACCGCGCCGAACCCGGATCGCCGCCGCCGACAGGCGCCGCAGCGGCGTCGCGATGGTCGAGGCGAGCAGGATCGACAGGACGATGGTCACGATCGCGGCGACGGCGAACACCCGGACGATCGCCATGCGCTCCGCCTGGACGATCTTGTCGATGTCGCCGCCCTGGGTCGACAGGAGCAGCACCCCGAGCACGGCGCGGAAGCGCTGGATCGGCACCGCTACCGAGACGATGAGTTCGGCGCTTTCGGTGGCCCGTACGACCGTGGCCGGGCCGCCGGTCAGTGCGTTCATCACCTCTGGATAGGCGGCGCCCGATCCGCCCGGCGTCTCGCGATAGATCGGCAGGTCGCTGCGCTGGAACAGATGACGGAACCAGTTGACCGCCGCGTCGACGAAGGCCGGCTCCTCTTCGGCCACTGGCGGCAGATTGTAGCGCAGGATCTGGCCGCGTGAATAAAGATGCCGGGAATCGAGGATCAGATTGGCGTCGCGGTCATAGAGCCGCGCCCGCGTGCGGGTCGGCGAGATCAGCCGGCGCAGCAATGGCGCGACGCGCTCCGGATTGATCGGAAACTCCAGGCTGTCGGTGATGTCGGCGCTTGGGGCCAGCGTGTCGCCGGCCTGCAGTTCCAGGAGGCGCTCCGGATCGAGGGTGATCGAGTTGGTCTCGACCGTCGCCGATGACGCGATGGCGCTGGCGATGATTTCGCCCTGGGTCAGAAGGCTTTCGACGCGCGCGTCGATGAGCCCGGCCCGGAACTGGTTGAGATAGAGGATGCCCGAGACGAGGACGATCAGCGCCACGAGGTTGAGGAAGACGATGCGCCGCGTCAGCGAGGAAAAGATCGTATGGCCGAGCAGTCGCCGCGCCTGATAGAGGACGCGTCGGATCAGCGGCAGCCGCCGCAGCCGTTTGCGCAGGATCGCCTCGCGGCGCTGCCCCTTCGGCCCGACACCGTCGCCGTCCTCCTCGTTGGGCTCGGCTATCGAGACCATGCGCGCCTCAAGCTTCGCGGAAACGATAGCCGACGCCGTAGAGGGTCTCGATCATGTCGAAATCGTCGTCGATCACCTTGAACTTCTTGCGAAGCCGCTTGATGTGGCTGTCGATCGTGCGATCGTCCACATAGACCTGCTCGTCGTATGCCGCGTCCATCAGGGCATCGCGGCTCTTCACCACGCCCGGCCGCTGGGCGAGCGAGTGGAGGATCAGGAACTCGGTCACCGTCAAGGTGACCGGCTGTCCCATCCAGGTGCAGGTGTGCCGCTCCTGGTCCATGACCAACTGGCCGCGCTCGAGCGAGGATTCGGGCGTCGGCACGCCGGTCTTGGCGACGCCCTCACGCGCTGCTCCGCGCCTCAGCAGCGCCCGCACCCGCTCGACCAGAAGCCTTTGCGAGAACGGTTTGCGGATGTAGTCGTCGGCGCCCATCTTCAGGCCGAAGAGCTCATCGATCTCCTCGTCCTTCGACGTCAGGAAGATCACCGGCAGATCGGACTTCTGCCGCAGGCGCCTGAGCAGTTCCATGCCGTCCATGCGCGGCATCTTGATATCGAAGATCGCCAGATTGGGTGGGCGCGACTGCAGACCTTCGAGGGCGGACGCCCCGTCGGTGTAGGTCTCGACCCGGTAGCCCTCATTCTCAAGCGCGATGGAAACCGACGCGAGAATATTCCTGTCGTCGTCGACCAGGGCGATCGTAGGCATTGCGGTACTCTCCATTTTCCACCCTCCACGCGACATCGCTGTCGTTTGAAGCGCCCGGCTGTCTCGCCGGTTGCCGACGGTCTTGTGTCCGGCGGCAGGCCTGTCCCTTCTGGGAGAAGGCCGGTCAATCCGGACCTCCCCGCTGATGGCGCGATAGTATCGCCCATCTGCGGTAAATGTGGCGGAATGACAAAATTACAAAGCCGCGGGCGCTAAAGTCGAAAGGCCGCGCGCTCGTCGCGGAGCATCGGGCGAAAAAAATCGCCGACATATCAAACGATTTGTAGAGCGGATCGAACCGATTAGAATGATCCATCGCCAGTCTAAATCGATTAACATACTGTTTCGATTAAGCATTCCCGGATGAATCGGGTTGATCGGCAGGCCCTCGGGCAGTATCAAGCAGGTCTATTGCGAGACCGCTTGCTGAGGAGCGGCCGCACGGCATGGGAGATGACGGGTGGACGAGATCGGCACGCGCAACGCCAATAGTGGGATCGAGACGACGGGATTGTCGGATCTGTCCTCGGTACGGTGGAACCTCAAGGAAGCGGAACTGGTGGAGACCGCCGTCAGGCGGGGCGAGGGACAGTTGACGGCGCACGGTGCTTTTGCCGCCGTCACCGGCAAGCACACGGGTCGATCGCCGAAGGATAAATTCCTCGTCCGCGACGACACCACCGATCCCGTGGTCTGGTGGGACAACAACGCGGCGATGGAGCCCGAGGTTTTCGAGCGGCTCTACGACGATTTCAAGGCCGCCGCGAAAGGCCGTGATCTGTTCGTGCAGGATCTGATCGGCGGCGCCGACCCGGCCAATGCGATCCGTGTGCGCGTTGTCACCGAATACGCCTGGCACTCCTTGTTCATCCGCACGCTTTTGATCCGTCCGACCGAGGATCAACTGAAGGACTTCGTGCCGGAGATGACGATCATCGACCTGCCGTCGTTCAAGGCCGACCCGGAGCGTCACGGCTGCCGTTCCGAGACGGTGATCGCCGTCGACATGACGCGCAAGATCGTCCTGGTCGGCAGCAGTTCCTATGCCGGCGAGATGAAGAAGTCGGTGTTCTCTGCACTCAATTTCCTCCTGCCGGAGCGCGGCGTCATGCCGATGCATTGTTCGGCCAATGTCGGTCCGGACGGCGACGCGGCAGTGTTCTTCGGCCTGTCCGGCACCGGCAAGACGACCCTGTCGGCCGACCCGCACCGCACCCTGCTCGGCGACGACGAGCACGGTTGGGGCGAGGATGGCATCTTCAATTTCGAGGGTGGCTGCTACGCCAAGACGATCCGCCTGTCGGCCGAGGCCGAACCCGAGATCTTCGCGACCACCCGCCGCTTCGGCACGGTGCTGGAGAACGTCGTCCTCGATGCTGATCGAGTGCCCGACTTCGACGACGGTTCGCTCACCGAGAACGCCCGCGCGGCCTACCCGCTGCACTTCATCCCCAATGCGAGCGAGACCGGCCGCGACGGCCATCCGAAGAACATCATCATGCTGACCGCCGACGCGTTCGGCGTGATGCCGCCGATTGCCCGGCTGACTCCGGCCGAGGCCATGTACCACTTCCTGTCCGGCTACACCGCGAAGGTCGCCGGCACGGAAAAGGGCGTGACCGAGCCCGAGGCGACCTTCTCGACCTGCTTCGGCGCCCCCTTCATGCCGCGTCACCCCTCGGAATACGGCAATCTCCTGCGCGATCTGATCGGGCGCCACGACGTCGATTGCTGGCTGGTCAACACCGGCTGGACCGGCGGCGCCTACGGCACTGGCCACCGCATGCCGATCAAGGCGACTCGCAAGCTTCTCGCCGCCGCGCTCGACGGCTCGCTGAAGGACGCCGAGTTCCGCACCGATCCGAATTTCGGCTTCCAGGTGCCGGTCGCGGTGGAGGGTGTCGACAGTGCCATCCTCGACCCGCGCTCGACCTGGGCCGATACGGCGGCCTACGACGCCCAGGCGAGAAAGCTGGTCGAAATGTTCCGCAACAACTTCGCCAAGTTCGAGAGCCACGTCGACGCCGACGTGCTTGAGGCCGCGCCGGCCCAGGCGATGGCGGCCGAATAGCCCCGCCACGCAAAGACCGTTCGTTCGAGCAAAGGCTCGCGGCTCCAGCTGCGGGCCTTTTCGTTTGCGGAGGGGCGCGGCGTGGGGTCGGCGCGTTGCGATCGCCGAAGACCCTCTATAGTGCGATCAGGCCGAACCGGAATCGCAAGGGAAGCCGGGCGGCAAGCGAAGGGCGAGGCAAATGGCGGGGGAGAACGATCTCAAGATCAACGATCGGGTGACGATTCCCGACGCCGATCTCGAGGAGCAATTCATCCGCGCCGGCGGCCCGGGCGGCCAGAACGTCAACAAGGTCTCGACGGCGGTTCAGCTCCGGTTCCTCGGGAGTCAGTCCACCGCGCTGCATTCCGATGCGCATCGCCGGCTGTTGCGGTTGGCCGGTCAGCGGGCGACCAAGGATGGGGACGTCCTCATCGAGGCCTCGCGCTTTCGCAGCCAGGACCGCAACCGCGAGGACGCCAGGGAGCGGCTGGCCGAGCTCGTGCGCGAGGCGCTGAAGCCGCCGCCGCCGCCGCGCCGCAAGACCAGGCCGACCAAAGGCTCGATCGAACGCCGGCTAAAAGCCAAGAAGGGCCGTTCCCAGACCAAGCGGATGCGCGGGAGCGTGGATGATTGAGGGGGGGGCCGGCGGCCAGTGCCACGACATCGGCCATATCGACGGCTTTACGTCTGCCGCGAAAGTCCGGCAATCAGATCATGCCTGCAACTCCGCCAGCAGCTCTGTGAGCAGCGTCATTCCAGCGCCCCAGCCTTTGTCCATACCGCCCATCGCGGCTGCAAAGCAGGCTATTTCAGCCTCGCTCGCCTCATGCGGTACCCAGGTCAGGCGCACCCTGGTCCGCCCGGCATCGTCCTCGAACGTGACCGTCGTCAGCAGCACCTGCGGCCAGTCCGCCATCATGGGAGAGGGAATGACATTCCACTCCGCGTCCGACGAAGAGTGCAACCAAACCAGCCGTTCTGGCGATATGACTTCGGTGTATTCCACACGCTGATAGTTGGAATTATCGCCCCATTTCATTTCGACCAGCCAAAGGCCCCCGGGCTTCAGCTCAAGGCGATGGATAATGGTTTCCACCCTAGGTCCGTACCAGCGGGGCAATAGCTCCGGATCGGTCCACGCCTTCCATACCAGTTCACGCGGCGCATCAAATACGCGCTCCAGTACATACGTCGGCAAATCAGTCATTCTCGGGCCTCTTTCGTCTCGGACTTTTTCAGATCATCGAGCAGGCCATCGAGTTCGCCGAAACTTGAGGACCAGAACTGTTTGAACTCGTCGAGCCAGTTTACCGCCGCCGCCATCGGCTGAGCCTTTAGTCGGGCCGGCCTGCGCTGTTTGTCGACATCCCGCTCGATCAACCCCGCCCGTTCCAGCACCCTCAGATGCTTCGAAACGGCAGGCTGGCTCATTGAGAACGGCGCGGCGATCTCATTTACCGAGGCTTCACCAGCCGCCAGCCGGGCGAGGATCGAGCGCCGGGTGGGGTCGGCGAGCGCGGCAAAGATCGCGTCAAGGTTCACAGCGTCATGCGCATAACCAGATAGTTTCATAACTAGATAGTTATCTTTAAGCTCGATCCTCGTCAACCTCAGCGTGAGTTCATGTTGATCAGTCGATCTCGCGAGCTTCTCACTCCAACGGCAAATGGCCGCCAGATCGAAGGGACAACGGCGTTGATGGTCCCATCGAACGCTGCTGCTCTGCACTCCCGCCTCGGGCGCCCTTCCCTGGTCCCCCAGCCTCCTTCCGTCCTGACGATTACGTGATCGCGAAAAGTGAAGCCGGTTGCGGCCGGCTTCGTATCTCCCGCATCCTCCCAAGTCGGGACGGAACGTTTCACCAACGAAACAGGGAGACTTCCAACATGATCAAGACTCTGATCCGCACCACCGCCATCGCCTCGCTCATCGCCGTCGGCACCGTCGGCGTCACCTCGGCCAGCTTCGCCCAGGACATGCCGATGGTCGGCGGCGCGCCGATGGACCCGGCCAAGACCATCCCGGAAAATGCCTCGGCCGCCGAAAATCTCACGACGCTGGTCGCAGCGGTGAAGGCCGCCGGCCTCGTCGAGACGCTTGCCGGCGAGGGGCCGTTCACGGTCTTCGCGCCGACCAACGAAGCGTTCGAGAAGCTTCCCGACGGCACTGTCGAGACGCTGCTGAAGCCGGAAAACAAGGATCAGCTCAGCAAGATCCTGACCTATCATGTGGTCCCGGCGGCGGCGACGTCCGAGGCAGCCATGCAGATGATCAAGGACGATGGCGGCAAGCACGACGTCACCACCGTTTCGGGCGGCACGCTGACGCTGCAGATGGACGGCGACAAGCTGGTCGTCATCGACGAATCCGGCAATGCCGCGACGGTCACCCAGGCCGACGTCATGCAGGCAAACGGCGTCGTGCATGTGATCGATAGCGTGCTGATGCCGAAATAAGGCTCGGTCCTGACCACGGCGGGCTGATGTCGCTCCTGCCGATGTGATCGCCCCCGCGCCCTTCGTGAATGGCGCGGGGACCTCAGTGTCCCTATTGTCGCGACGATCGGCTGCCGCGCCGCGACGTGGCAAACTACCCCGTGCGGCCGGGGAGGTGACGGCGAACGCCGCCTCGTCGAACCAGGGAGATCATCATGATGAGACGCAATTTTCTGCTGAGTACCGCGGCGATGGCCGCGACGGCCATCGGCGGCGGTCTGTTTTTCGGCTCGCGCGCGAAAAGCCGCGAAGCGGCGTTTTCGGTGTCGCTGACCCCGGACGAGTGGCGCGCGAAGCTGACGCCGGAACAGTTTGCCGTTCTACGTGAGGAATCGACCGAGCGCCCCTTCACCAGCCCGCTCAACGACAACAAGCAGGCTGGCGTCTATGCCTGCGCTGGCTGCGATACGCCGGCATATTCCTCGGCGAACAAGTATGATTCCAAGACCGGTTGGCCGAGCTTTTGGGCGCCGCTGTCGGCGTCGGCGATCGGCACCAGGACGGACTACGCGCTGATCTATCCGCGAACCGAAGTCCACTGCGCCACCTGCGGCGGGCATTTCGGCCATATCTTCGACGATGGTCCGGCGCCGACTGGCAAGCGGCATTGCCTGAACGGCGTGGCGCTGGCCTTCAAGCCGGGCGCGACCACCGCCTCCTGACCCGACGGGCAGGTTCGACTGGACAAGCCAACGGCGGCCCGGCTCGGGTCGCCGTTTTCCGTTTGGCAAGGAAACGGTGCCAGTATCGTGACATCCACGGCACCAGCGCGATGGATTGAATGGCCGGACAGGCGACGCCATATGGAGAAGTGAAAGCCGGAGAAGGTGCCGCTAAAGGGCCATCTCCCAGAAAGTCGCTTCTTGAAGGACTTGGCAGACCGATGAGCCGTATGACGCCGTTTTCCAGCCCGCTTCTGCTTGGCTTCGACAGTGTCGAAAAGACCCTTGAGCGGATTGTTAAGGCTGGCGACGGCTACCCGCCCTATAATATCGAACGTGTCCGGCCTGGCAAGGACGGTGAGATATGCGACGACCTGATCCGCATTACCCTTGCGGTCGCCGGTTTCAGGCCGGAGGAGTTGGAGGTCACGACGGAAGAGAACCAGCTTTTGATCCGCGGTCGCCAGAGCGACGAGACCGAGCGCGAATATCTGCATCGCGGCATCGCCGCGCGGCAGTTCCAGAAGTGCTTCCTGCTCGCGGACGGTATGCGGATCATCGGAGCGCGGTTGAAGAACGGGCTTTTGTTCATCGATCTGGCAAAGCCGGAGCCTGAGCGGATCGTTAAGAAGATCGAGATCGCGGTCGCCGACTGACCGAGTATCGCGTAGCCTTTAAAGGAGACGGTGCCATGACCGAACACCAGATTTCGACTGTCAGCGAGACCGATCTTGCCGCCATCGGCGAGGGCCACGTCGCGTATCTGCGCCAGATGACATCGGACGAGATGCGGGCGCGGTTTCCCGCCGCGCAATCGATCCGCCCCGGGCTCAATCTGTGGGCCTTGTTCTCGGCCGACGGCACGCCGCTGGCGGTGTCCGACGACCGCGGCAGCATCTTGGCGAGCGCCAACGAAAACGAGTTGGAGACGGTCAGCCTCCACTGACCGCGACGACCACGACGGAAAATCAGGGCGACCATGCCGGACCGGCGTGGTCGCCTTTTTCGTGAGAGGTGGAGAAAATCAGGCGGCGTTCTGCGCCGAGGCGCTGGTCATCAGCGCGTAGAGCGAACCGGCATCGCGCGCGTCGCGGATATTGGCGACGGTATCCCGATTGCGCAACAACCGCGCGACCTTGGACAGCGCCTTGAGATGGTCGGCACCCGACCCCTCCGGCGCGAGCAGCAGGAAGACGAGGTCGACCGGCTGGTCGTCGAGCGCGTCGAAATCCACCGGGCGCGTCAGCCGCGCGAAAACACCAACGATGTGATCGAGCGCCTGAAGCTTGCCATGCGGGATGGCGATGCCGTTGCCGACGCCGGTCGATCCGAGCTTTTCGCGCTGCAGGATGGTCTCGAACACCTCGCGCTCGGGCAGCCCCGTCAGCGTCGCTGCTTTCTCGGCGAGTTCCTGAAGCACCTGTTTCTTGGACGTGGCCCGCAAGGCGGGCAGAATCGCCGCGGGCTCGATGAGTGTCTCGAAATCCATCGCTGAGGTGCCTCTTGCTGCGGAGCGCGTCAACCTGGGCCTTGAACCTTGCGCGGCGCTCAAGCGTCGCCAGCGTAGGTCGATGGATCCACCCAGCCGTAATTACCGTCGGGCCGCCGGAAGACGATGTTGAGATCCCCGGATTTGGCATTGCGGAAGACAACGACCGGACCGTCCTGCCGGTCGAGCTCCATCACCGCGCCGGCAACCGAGTGAGTTCCGACCTTCAGCGTGGTTTCGGCGATAATCGCCGGCGAGAAGTCCTCGGGAATTTCTTCCTCTTCATCCGGAATCGCCGCCATGACGGAGTAGGCCATGTCGCGGCCGTTGACGTGTGGGCGGTGATCCTTGAGCCGGCGCTTGTAGCGCCTGAGACGCTTCTCGATGCGCTCGGCGGCGTCGGCAAAGCTGGACTCGGGATCGTGCGCCTCACCTGCGGCCTGGAAAACCACGCCGGTGTCGAGGTGCAAGGTGCAATCGGACGAATAGCGGGCGGCGTTTTTCGAGATCACGACGGTGCCGGAGAAATTGCCGTCAAAATATTTGTCGACGGCTTCGCTCAGCCGTTCCTCGATCCGCGTCCGGAACGCCTCGCCGACGTCCATGTGCTTTCCCGATACACGAAGGCTCATGCTTGAAAGCTCCTGTGAGATGACCGTTTCGGCCTCTGGCGCCGGTCAAGTGAAACGCGCCGGGCGGGCGTTGGATGCCGTTTGGTCCGCAATTTTCACGCGGCGACGGTGCCGGATCGCGCGGATCCGACTGAATTCACGAAGTGGCGCCTTCTAGGGATGAACGCCAAGACTGTCAACGCGGGGATCATGGCCCATCCCCCTTTCCGCAAAAGCCCGAGCATCCATCTGGTCTGCGCCACCCCGCGGTCCCTCGTCAAGAGGCCAGCCGCCGCGCGTTCATCTCGCGCCGACGCTGGATCGACGACGGAATGCCGAGCGCCTCGCGGTATTTCGCGACGGTTCGCCGCGCCAGATCGACGCCTTCCTTGTGAAGGATGGCGGCAATGTCGTCGTCGGACATGACCTTGCCCTGGCTTTCGGCGTCGATCAGCGCCCTGATTCGATGCTTGACCGTCTCGGCCGAATGGGCCTCGCCACCATGCGCCGAGGCGATTGCAACGGTGAAGAAGAAGCGCATCTCGAATGTGCCGCGTGGCGTCGCGATGAATTTTGACGCGGTGACCCGGCTGACGGTCGATTCATGCATGCCGATCGCTTCGGCGACCGCCATCAGCGTCATTGGCTTCAGTCCTTTAATTCCATCGGTCAAAAACCCGTCCTGGCGGCGCACGATCTCGCTCGCGACCTTGACGATCGTCTTGGCCCGCTGGTCGAGCGAGCGCACCAGCCAGTTGGCCGATTGCTGGCATTCGCCGATGAAGGCGCGATCGTCGTCCGACAGGCAGCCGCCGCGCACGGTGCGCAGATAGGCGTTGTCGACGAGCACGCGCGGCAACGCATCCGGGTTGAGTTCGACCCGCCAGCCGCCATCCGGCGCTTCGGTGACGATGACGTCGGGAATGAGGGTCTCGAAACCCTCATGATCGAAGGCGTGTCCGGGCTTGGGATCGAGGCCGCGGATCTCGGCGAGGATATCCATCAGACCGGCCTCGTCCTCGCCGGTGAGGCGTCGGAGCGCGGCGAAGTCCCGGCGGGCAAGCAGGTCGAGATGGGCTAGCACGGTCCCCATGACCGGATCGAACCGTCCCTGGCGTTGCAGCTGGAGCGTCAGGCATTCGGCGAGATCGCGTGCGAACAGCCCGGGCGGCGTCGCTTCGCGCTGCAGGATCTCGAGCGCCGCTTCGACGTCGGTCACCGTAACGCCGAGATCGGCGGCGAAACTCTCCAGACTGATCCGCAAATAGCCGCACTCGTCGAGAAGCTCGACCATCGCCTCGCCGATTTTGCGCTCCAGGCCAGGCGCCAGCGCGTCGGCGACTTCACCGCGCGCGTGGGCGTGAAGGGACGGGCGGTTGTCCGCCAGGTCGTCGATGCCGAAATCGGAACCGGTCCCGATCAGGCGCGTCTCGCCGCGCAGGCTCGGGCCGGATTGCGCTGGCCTGTCGTCGCCGGCGTCATCGCGTCCTGAAAAGCCGCTCTCGAAGGCCGCGCCATCGCTCGCCGCGCCGGTCAAGCCGCCATGCTCCGGATCCCCGCCAGCGGCCTTGTCCGCATCGGCCGGATGGCCGTCCGGGCTCTCGGGCGCGGGCTCGTCCGGCGCGGCCGTATCGGCATCCGTGATCAACGGATTGCGCTCCATCTCGGTCTCGACGAAGGCTTTCAGTTCGAGATGGCTGTATTGGAGCAGGCGAATCGATTGCAGCAGCTGGGGCGTCATCACCAGCGATTGCGTCTGCCGCATGTGCAGTTTGGCGGAAAGAGCCATGAGACGCCGATATACTCACCTAGGTTTGGGCTGCAGCGATGGCGCGATGTTCTGGCCCCGCGCACGCGTAGCCCGGCACTTGCTCGCGAAAGCTGGACGGGCGGCAACCCTTGCCGCCTCATCAAAGCGGGTCGTCGCGTTCTTTGTCAATCGTCGCGCGGCGGCGCTGTCGCGGCTCAGAAGCTGAATTCGTTGCCGAGATAGAAGCGGCGCACATCGGCGTTGTCGACGATCTCCTGAGGCCGACCGTGCGTCAGGACGGCGCCGGCGTGCATGATATAGGCGCGGTCGATCAGCCCCAGCGTCTCGCGGACGTTGTGATCGGTGATCAGCACGCCGATACCGCGCTTGGTCAGGTGCCGGACCAGCCCCTGAATGTCCGAGACGGCGATGGGGTCGACACCGGCGAAGGGCTCGTCGAGCAGCATGAAGGTCGGTTTGGAGGCAAGCGCGCGCGCGATCTCGCAGCGTCGGCGCTCGCCGCCGGAGAGCGAGGTCGAGGCCTGCTTGCGCAGATGAGCGATGTTGAATTCCTCGAGCAGCGCGGTGAGTTCGCGCTCGCGGACTGCGCGATCAGGCTCGACCACCTCCAGAACGGCGCGAATATTGTCCTCTACCGACAGGCCGCGGAAGATCGAGGCCTCTTGGGGAAGATAGCCGATCCCCAGCCGTGAGCGCCGATACATCGGCACGCTGGTAATGTCGTGGCCGTCGAGCACGATGCGCCCGGCGTCGACGGGAACGAGCCCGGTGATCATGTAGAAGCAGGTCGTCTTGCCGGCGCCGTTCGGGCCGAGCAGGCCAACGGCTTCGCCGCGGCGCACGCCGAGCCGCACGTCGTCAACGACCCGCCTGCCGCGGTAGGTCTTGGTCAGCCCCGTGGCATAGAGCGTCCCGACGGCGTCGTCGGGACGATCCTGACCCACCCCCTCTGGACCGGAAACGGCGTCGCCCTCGGCGGATGAGCGGCGCAGAATCTGTGCCGATGTCCCGGATTCGGCGGTCGTTTGAAACTTCACGCGTTCGACCTCAATGGCTCTACCAATCGCTGCTCTACTGGTCCGGCGTCAGCATCATTCGTACCCGGCCGCCACTGCCGCCACTGTCGCCATCACCGCAATTCGTGCTTTCGAGGCGGGCGAGACCGGTCTGCATCTGGATCGTCAGCCGGCAGCCCTCGGCGACGTTCTGGCCCTGCGACAGGACGACGTTTCCGGTCATCACGACCACTTCGCTTTTCATGTCGAAGGTCGCTTTTTCGGCGGTCGCGACCTGATCGGCGGATTTCACATAGACCTTCTCGCTCGCCTCTAGGCGCTCGATCTGGCTGGAACCGCCCGGAAGCGCGCTGGTGCCCGTTTTTCCACCGGACGCTCCGTCCTGCGCCTTGGTATAGGAAACCACAAGCTTGCCGGTTCTCAGTTCCGTCTCGCCCTGCGACACCTGGACATTGCCGGTGAAGGTGGCGACAGCCTTGTTGTCGTCGACGTCGAGCTGGTTCGACTCGATCGAGATCGGTTGGTCGCCATTGATCTGGAGGCCGGTGAAACTCTCGCCGAGCCCCTGCTGCGCCGACACGGACGCGGCGAAGATCAGGCTCGCGAACAGGGCGGCATACAACGGAACCGCGCGGCCGAATTTTGACGATCGCATATCTTACTCGTTTCTCGAGGCTTGTTCTTGACTATCGGAGGACGGGCCCGGGGTGAGAACCATTTTAACGCGCCCGCCGAAGGAAAAGACCTTGCCTCCCTCCGATACGGTGAGCGTGTCCGAGCGAATGGTCTGGGCCGGAGTATCGATCGCGACGGGTCCCTCGCCGTCGAGGGTCCCTTCGGCGAGATCGATGTCGGCCGCCGCCAGATTGATCGAGATGCCGCTCGTCGTCTCGACGGTGATCCCGTCGCGGAGCTGCAATCTCTGGTTGGTTTGATCGTAATTGCCCGATTCCGCCGTGATGTCGGCGGTGGTATCGTCATCGACGGAGACTGTGGCCTTCACCTTTTCCAGATCGACTCCGCCACCGTTCAGTGACTGGATGGCGCGCTCGGCGACCAGATCGTAGGGCCGATTGCTGCTGTCGAGCCCCGACATGCGTGGCGCCTGCATCACCACCCGGCCGTCGGCGATTGAGGTGTCGGCGACGGAAACGTTATCCGGCAGGCCGCGGGCCAGCCAGGTCACCGCGATTCCGAAGGCGACGATCAGCGCCGCGACCGCCGGCAGGCCGATCTTCAGCACCCGCACGAGGCGCGAGTGCCGTCGTGCCCGCGCGAATTCCCGCTCGGTCCGCGTGCTCGCGCCGTGCCCGGTCGGCCTCGCCGGCGAGGCCATCAGCCTGGCTGCGCGCCTTCCGGTTGGGTTCGTGTCCACCGTCAATCGGGTCCTCTCCGTCCTGGCTCGGTCCATCGACGCCTGCGATGCGCCTTGTCCAGACTTACGGCGATCCGACAGCAATACGGGCTTTTTGCGTCGAAGCCAAAAACTTGCCATAAATTCTTAACCTGAGGGAATGAACGTTTCGTGTGGCTTCACAGGACGCGCGGTTCCGGCTAACCCTCGCCGCAACGCGCAATCCTATGGAGCCGTCCATGTCCGCAACCGCCGAGGACCTGATCGATCGCCGTCGGCTGCGCCGCAAGCTGAGCTTCTGGCGCGTGGCGGCGGTGGTCTTCGTGGCGCTCGCCGCCCTCGCCGCTGCCCTTTTCTCCGGTTTCGACGGCGCCGCCACGTTTTCGTCGCGCGATCAGATCGCCAGAGTGGCGATCGAGGGCCTGATTACTGAAGACCAGGACCTTCTCGACCTTCTCGAAAAGGTCAAGGACGACGACGCGGTCAAGGCAGTGGTACTGCGGATCGATTCGCCGGGTGGAACGACCGTGGGCGGCGAGGCGCTCTACGAAGCGGTGCGCGCCATCGCCGCCGTCAAGCCGGTGGCCGCCGAGGTCGGAACACTCGCCGCCTCGGCCGGCTACATGATCGCTTCCGGCGCCGATCACATCGTCGCCCGACGAACCTCCATCGTCGGCTCCATCGGGGTGATCTTCCAATATGTCGACGCCTCGGAACTGCTCGACACCATCGGCGTCGAGGTCAACGCGATCAAATCCTCCCCGATGAAGGCCGAGCCCTCGCCCTTCGCGCCCGCGCCGGAGGAGGCTAAGGCGATGATCCGCCGCCTGATCATGGACACCTACGAGTGGTTCGTCGCGCTGGTCGCCGAACGGCGCGACATGAGTCTGGCCGAGGCGCGCGCCCTCGCCGACGGCTCGATCTTCACCGGCAGCCAGGGGCTCGAGCGCAAGCTGGTCGATGCGCTGGGTGGCGAAGCCGAGGTGCGGCGCTGGCTGGAGGATGATCGCGGTGTGACGAAGGGGCTCAAAATTGTCGACCGGGAACCCGAGGCCGAAGGCTATGCGTCGTTTTTTGCCGCCGCCAGGGCGATGCTCTTCGGCGCGTTCGGCCTCGATCCTCGCGCCGCCTCGCTCGAAACCGCCCTTTTGCGCAAGGTCGGCCACCTTGACGGCATGGTGTCGCTCTGGCAGCCTTTGGATGGGCGTGCGCCACTGCGGTGAAGTCGTGGAAATGTCTGATGTTTACCAAACGGGACGCGCTGAGAGTTCGGCGGTCAGAAGCGACCGGGCCGTACACCAAGAGGGGAAAATCGCTTGATCAAGTCGGAACTCGTGCAGGCGATCGCCAGCCGCAACCCGCATCTCTACCAGCGCGACGTCGAAACGATCGTCAAGGCGATCTTCGACGAGATCACCGAGGCGCTGTGCGAGTCGAACCGGGTCGAATTGCGCGGCTTCGGAGCGTTCTCGGTGAAGAATCGCCCGCCCCGATCGGGGCGCAATCCGCGCACCGGCGAAGCGGTCGAGGTCGAGGAGAAATGGGTCCCGTTCTTCAAAGCCGGCAAGGAATTGCGCGAGCGCCTGAACGAGGAGTGAGGCAGGCGTCGACCGCGATACCCGTCAGAATGATTGACGCATCCGGTTTGGCGCCCATTTTCAAACGATGACAAGGCCCGCGGGTGCCGGTGCAGGGGCGCCGCAACTGACAGAGGTCCGAGGCGTAGGCATGATTTCGAAAATACTTTCATTGCTCATTCTGGTTCCTCTGGCCATCGTGCTGGTCGTCTTCAGCGTGGCCAACCGCGAGGCGATCCCGGTTTCACTCGATCCGATCGGCTCGATGCCGCAGCTCGCCTTCGAGGCGCCGCTGTTCATTCTTTTGATGGGGTCGGTGATCATCGGCGTCGTGCTGGGCGGGATCGGCACCTGGCTGACCCAGTCGCATTACCGGCGCAAGTCCTGGAAGCGCAAATACGAGGTGGAAAAGCTGCGGCGCGAAACCGAGGAGAACAAGGCGAAACTTCGCCAGCTCCAGGAAGAACGCGACCGCGCCTCCTACGGGCAGGCCGCCTCCAATTCGACGGCACTGGCGACCTCACGGGCGGCGTAATAGGAGCGGCGTCATACCAAACCTGCGGGTATGGGCGACCGAGCCGGCCCTACGTCGCACTCTCGTCAAAAGGCCCGCCATGCAGCGGGCCTTTGCGTTCCAGATAGTCCGCGATCCCTCGCCGAGGCGCTGGCCGCGCCTCAGACGGATTCGGTCGTGCCTTCGACCGCGGCCGTGCCGCCTGAGACCGTCTCTGCAAAACAATCGAAGAACTGTCCTGCGAGCTTCTTGGCGGTCGAATCGATGAGCCGTCCGCCCAGCTGGGCAATCTTGCCGCCGACCTGGGCCTTGACGTCGTAGGTGAGGATGGTGTCCGCGCCGTCCTCGGCCAAGTGTACGTCGGCGCCACCTTTGGCGAAGCCGGCGATACCGCCCTTGCCCTCGCCGACGATGGAATAGCTCTCCGGCGCGTTGATATTCTCCAGACGGACCTCGCCCGAGAATTTTGCCTTGACCGGGCCGACCTTGGTGACGACCGTCGCGGCCATCTCGTTCTCGCCCGTCATTTCCAGGCTCTGGCAGCCGGGGATGCAGGCGCGAAGAACGTCCGGGTCGTTGAGCGCGGCCCAGACCTTTTCACGTGGCGCCGACAGTCGATATTCGCCCTTCAGATCCATGTTGATCCTCCCTGTTTGGCGGGCGCGAGTTCTGGCACCCGCAATATGTTGCCCGCGACTTGCTGCACGTTTTTGGTCGCTTTGCCAAGCCGCCAAGGAACCGCTAAGGAGCGCTCTGAACCACAGTAGCAGGGAGTTTCGCCTTGGCGCGAACGCGGCGGCCGAACCACAAGACGGCCACGAAACCGGCTCGGACGGTGTCCCGCAAGCATGAGGCGGACCGGCCGGAGCGCGCGCGCCCGGGCGGCGACGAACAGCGCGGGGGTGGCCGACCCGGCCGACCGGTGGAGCCATCGACGCGGCTGACGCTACCTCAGCAAGTGGGCGCGCGTCCGAGCGAAGAGGGGCCGCTGATCCTCACCGTGGAGCCGACGCAGGATTACGCGCTGATCGATTCGGGCGGCGGCGAGAAGCTGGAGCGCTATGGCCCGCTGCTGGTTCGCCGGCCGGAAAACCAGGCGATCTGGCGGCCGCGGCTGCAGCCGGATGAGTGGCAGAGAGCCGACTCTGTCTTTACCGGCGACACCGACGAGGAGGGCACCGGGCGCTGGCGCTTTCCCCATTCGCCGCTCGGCGAGACCTGGCCGCTCGTCCATGACGGGCTGTCCTACCAGGGCCGGTTCACCTCCTTCCGTCATGTCGGCGTGTTTCCCGAGCAGGCGGCGCACTGGGCCTATGCCGAGGCCGCGATCCGCGCCGCCAGCCAACGGGGAAACAACCCGGTGCGTGTGCTCAATCTCTTCGGCTACACCGGCATCGCCTCGCTCATCGCCGCCCGCGCCGGGGCCGAGGTCACCCATGTCGACGCCTCCAAGAAGGCGGTTGGCTGGGCGCGGGAGAACCAGGAGATGGCCGGACTCGGCGCGCGTCCGATCCGCTGGATCTGCGAGGATGCGATCCGTTACGTGGAGCGCGAGGTCAAACGCGGCAGCCGCTATGACGCGATCCTGCTCGACCCGCCGAAATTCGGCCGGGGTCCGAAAGGCGAAGTCTGGCAGCTCTTCGACGATCTGCCCTATCTGCTAGGTCTCGTCCGAGAACTTCTGTCGGATCGTCCGCTGTTCGTGATCCTCACCGCCTATTCGATCCGCGCTTCGTTCTACGCCCTGTCGGCGCTCATGGGCGAGAGCTTTCGCGGGCTCGGCGGCAATCTGCAGTCGGGCGAACTCGTCATCCGCGAGGCCGGCGACGAGCCGCGCCTCCTGTCGACGTCCCTCTTCTCGCGCTGGAGCGCCGACCATGTCTGATCGTCCACCACCGGCCTCGGGCACCGAACCCCGGCCCCACTTCGCCCCGACGCGCGCGCCAGGGCGGGTCAAGGAGGTGTCCAGCATCTCCAACCCGATCATCAAGGATATTCGCGCGCTGGCGCAGAAGCGGCATCGCGACGAGACCGGTTTGTTCCTCGCCGAAGGGCTGAAGCTGGTGATCGACGCGCTCGACGCGGGCTGGGAAATCCAGACCCTGATCGTCGCCAAGGCCGAGATCGGCCAGGAACTGTTGGCGAAAACGGCGGCACGGACCGTGTCGCTCGGCGCCGACCTCGTCGAGGCGAGCGCCAAGGTGCTGGAAGCCATCACCCGCCGCGACAATCCCCAGAACGCCGTCGGCGTCTTCCGCCGCCGGCTGACGCCGCTCGCCAAGCTCGATGTGACCGGTAACAACGTCGTGGTGGCGCTGGACCGGGTCCGCGATCCGGGCAATCTCGGCACCGTGCTGCGCACCGCGGACGCGGCCGGCGCCTCCGGCGTCGTGTTGATCGGCGAGACCGTCGACCCGTTCTCGCTGGAAACCGTCCGCGCGACGATGGGCTCGATCTTCTCGGTTCCGCTGGCGCGGGCGGGCGAGGCGGAATTCCTGGAATGGCGCAAGCGCTTCAAGGGCCTGGTCGCGGGCGCCCACATGGCGGGAGCGATCGACTACCGCAAACCCGATTACGGCGCCGGGGCGACGGTGCTGTTGATGGGCAACGAGCAGGCCGGCCTGACCGACCGGCTCACGGAGGCTTGCGACGTCCTGGTGCGGATTCCGCAGGCGGGGCGCGCCGACAGTTTGAATCTCGCGGTCGCCACCGGCGTGATGCTGTTCGAAGTGCGCCGGGGAGCGCTCAGCCTGTGATGCGCGCGTTCATCAGTTTCAACGTCATTCTCGTCGCAGTCGCGGTCATTGCCGACCAGGCGATCAAGGCGCTCGTCGTCGCCACGATGGATCTGGGCGAAGCGATCGAGGTCCTGCCCTTCCTCGCGCTTTATCACGCCCGCAACACCGGCATCGCCTTTTCGATGTTCGCGGGGTTCGGCGATGTCGGGCTGTCGCTTCTGTCGGCGGTCGTTCTGGCGGTCGTCCTTTATCTCTGGGTGAAGACGCCACCCGAGCGACGTTTCCTCCATCTCGGTCTGGCGATCATCGTCGGTGGCGCGATCGGCAACCTCATCGATCGGGTCCGGCTCGGCTATGTCGTCGATTACATTTATTTCCACACGCCGGTCTGGGATTTCGCCGTTTTCAACCTCGCCGACGCCTTCATCACCGTGGGCGCGGTCGTGATCCTCATCGAGGAGTTCATTCTGGCGCCGAGGCGCGGGACGGTCGCCAAGGTCGGTGAACCCCGCGATTGACATCGCCGGTCCCGGCCCTCAGTCGAATATCAGAACGGGAGTGATGCAATGAGCGAGACGTTTCGGGCGATCCTGGTATCGCGGGACGAGCAGAAGAAGCAGTCGGTGAATGTCGTGGAGATGGCGCCGGACGATCTGATGGACGGCGACGTCGACGTCGCCGTCGAGGCGACGACGGTCAATTACAAGGATGGCCTCGCCATCACCGGCAAGGCGCCGGTCGTGCGCCGCTGGCCGCTGATCCCCGGCATCGATCTGGCCGGAACCGTGATCCGCTCCACCCACGCCGACTGGAAGGAGGGCGACAAGGTCGTGCTCAATGGCTGGGGCGTCGGCGAGACCCATTACGGCGCCTATGCCGGCCGCGCCCGACTGAACGGCGACTGGTTGGTGCCGCTGCCCGAGCGCTTTTCGCCGAAGGATGCGATGGCGATCGGCACCGCCGGTTACACGGCGATGCTGTGCGTGCTGGCGCTGGAGAAGGCCGGAATGGGGCCGGATCGTGGGCCGGTGGTCGTCACCGGCGCTTCGGGCGGAGTCGGCTCGGTCGCGACGGCGATCCTGTCGAAGCTCGGCTGGCATGTCATCGCCTCCACCGGCCGGCCGGACGAAGCCGGCTGGCTGACCGATCTCGGCGCCGCCGAAATCATCGATCGCGCCGAACTCTCCGAGCCCGGCAAACCGATGGCCAAGGAGCGCTGGGCCGCAGGCGTCGACGCCGTCGGCAGTCACACCCTGGCGAACGTCCTGGCGGCGACTTCCTATGGCGGCGCCGTCGCGTGTTGCGGGCTCGCCCAGGGCATGGATCTTCCGGCCTCGGTCGCCCCGTTCATTCTGCGCGGTGTCTCGTTGCTCGGCGTCGATTCGGTGATGGCACCGAAACCGCGGCGGCTGGAGGCATGGCGGCGTCTGTCGCAGGATCTCGAACCGGAAAAGCTGCGGTCGATCGCGACGGAAATCACCTTCGACGGCATTCTCGATGCCGCCAGGGACATCGTCGAGGGCAAGATCCGCGGCCGCGTCGTCGTCGACATGACGTGAACCGACCCGCATCCGGCACGTTGTTCGTCGTGGCCACTTGAGCGATAGTGGCGGCGGGACGGTCACAAATTCTTCGCTGTCGATCGCTATGGCACTGCAGCGCGGAGTTGGCCGGACGGAGGATGCGATGATCGGACAGGGCACGCGGCAGGCGCAACTGATCGGCGCGGGGTTGACGGCACCGGATCCTGGCGCCGCCGGTCCAGCTACGGTTCCCGCGAGGTTGCGCCACCTGACCCGGCGGTTCGATCCGATGTCGCCGGTGCTGGGGCGGATCGGGCAGCTCGAGGTCCGCCTGGCGCGCCGGCCGGCCGAGGTCAGGGCGTCGCAGAAGCTGCGCTATCACGTCTTCTACGAGGAAATGAGCGCCCAGCCGTCAAAGTTGCAGAAAATGACCCGCCGGGATCGGGACGGCTACGACCGCTATTGCGACCACCTTCTGGTTCTCGATCACAGCCGCGGCGGCGCGATCCCGAACCGCATCGTCGGCACCTACCGGCTGTTGCGCGGCGAGATGGCCATTCTGGCCGGCGGCTTCTACACCGCCCAGGAATTCGACATCGCGCCGATGCTCGCCAGGCATGAAGGCACGCGGTTTCTAGAACTCGGGCGCTCCTGCGTCCTCAAGGAATTTCGCGGCAAGCGCACCGTCGAACTGCTCTGGCAGGGGATCTGGAGCTACGTGCTCGGCCACGACATCGACGTGTTGTTCGGCTGCGCCTCGCTGGCGGGTACGGATCCCGAGGCGCTGGCCCTGCCGCTCGCCTTTTTGAGACAGAACGCGCCGGCGCCGGCGGAATGGCGGGTGCGTGCCCATGCCAAGGTAGGAATTTTCCCAACCGATTCCGCTGACGCGGTCGATGCGCGCAGGGCGCTCGCGGCTCTACCGCCGCTGCTCAAGGGTTATTTGCGGCTGGGCGGCTATATCGGCGAAGGCGCGGTCGTCGACCATCAGTTCGGCACGACCGACGTACTTGTCGTGCTGCCGCGGGCCAACATCAACCCGCGCTATATTGGTCATTACGGCGCTGACGCCAGCCGTTTCGCCGCCTGAAGGGCGGGCGTGGCCTAATCTACTGGCCGATCCGCACGATGCTGCGGGTCTTCAAATCGACCAGTACCGGTTCGCCATTGTAGTAGAAATAGGCGAGCGTAGAATTGCCGTCGACCTGTTGCAGCGCAATCGTATCCGGCACGGAATCGCCGAGTTGCGGTGCCGTCGGCAATTGTGCGTTGTCGCTCGGATGTTCAGCGGCGTATTGCAGGACGATGACATTCTCGTCGCCGCCTTGACCGGCCGCGAGGCTGGTCAGCGCGAGTGTCGATAGGGCGACGATAAGGGCGGTTCTCAGCATGGGGAACTTTCTCGGGCGATCGTCCGCCTCGAGCGAAGGCGGCAGCTTGTCGATATGGCACAGCACCGATGAACGGAAGCTGACGAACCTGACATGGTTCTTCGCGATCGCGACGACAATGTCGCGATCGCCATTCCATCTGTTCGCGCGTCAATCGATAGCCTCATAGGCGGCAATGGCCGCCATATTGACGAGCTCGGAATCCTTGGCTCCCAGCGCGACGATCTGCACCGGCTTTTCCAGCCCGACCAGAAGCGGCCCGACGACGGTCGAGCCGCCCAGTTCCTGCAGCATCTTGGTGGCGATCGAGGCGGAGTGAAAGGCCGGCATCACCAGGACGTTGGCAGGGCCGGAAAGCCGGCAGAACGGGTACTGCTCCATGATCTCGGGGTTGAGCGCCACGTCGGCGTTCATTTCTCCGTCATACTCGAAATCGACGTTCAGCCCGTCGAGGATGCGGACCGCCTCCTGCACCTTCTGCGCCCGCTCGCCCGGCGGATTGCCGAAAGTCGAGTAGGCCAGCATGGCGACGCGCGGCTCGTAGCCGAGCTTGCGGGCCATCGCCGCCGCCTCGATCGCAATGTCGGCGAGTTCCTGCGCGTTCGGCATGTCATGCACCGCTGTGTCGGCGACCAGAACGGTCCGGCCCCGACACAGCACGACCGAGATGCCGATCATCGTGTGGCCCGGCTTGACGTCGAGCACCCGGCCGACGTCCTGCAGCACGGTCTGGTAGTTGCGTGTCACGCCCGACACCATGGCATCGGCGTCGCCCATGGCGACCATGGCGCTGGCGAACAGATTGCGGTCGTTGCGCATCATCCGGACGCAGTCGCGGTGCAGATAGCCCTTGCGCTGGAGGCGGGCGTAGAGCAGCTGGGTATAGTCGTCGACCCGGTTGGAAAGCCGCGCATTGACCAGCTCGAGGCCGGGACGGTCGAGATCGATGCCGGCCTCGCGCGCAGTCTTGCGCATCTCCGCATCGCGTCCGAGCAGGATGGCGGTGCCCAGATTCTGGTTCACATAGGCGACGGCCGCCCGCATCACCTGCGGCTCCTCTCCCTCGGCGAAGACCACGCGCTTGGGATCGCGACGCACGCCGTCGTAGATGCCCTGCAGCGTCGAGGCGACCGGGTCGCGGCGCGACCGCAGCTCCCTGTCATAGGCGTCGAAATCGGTGATCGCCCGGCGCGCGACGCCGGTGTCCATCGCCGCCTTGGCCACCGCCCGCGGGATCGCCGAGATCAGGCGGGGATCGAACGGGACTGGGATGATGTAATCCGGGCCGAATTGCGGGCGCTGGCCGCGATAGGCCGCGACCACGTCGTCGGGCACGTCTTCGCGGGCGAGAGCGGCAAGCGCTTCGGCGGCGGCGACCTTCATCGCCTCGTTGATCGTCGTCGCGCGCACGTCCAGCGCGCCACGGAAGATGTAGGGAAAGCCGAGGACGTTGTTGACCTGGTTCGGATAGTCCGAGCGCCCGGTCGCCATGATCGCGTCGGTGCGGATGTCCGCGACCTCCTCCGGCGTGATCTCCGGATCGGGGTTGGCCATCGCGAAGATGATCGGGTTCTTCGCCATTGAGGCGATCATGGCGGGAGTGAAGGCGCCCTTGTCCGAGAGACCGAAGACGACATCGGCGCCGTCCATGGCGTCCGCCAGGGTCCGCCGGTCGGTGTCGACGGCGTGGGCGGACTTCCATTGGTTCATGCCGGCCTCGCGCCCGCGATAGATGACCCCCTTGGTATCGCAGACGATGACGTTCTCCGGCGAAAAGCCCATCGCCTTCATGAGGTCGATACAGGCGATCGAGGCGGCGCCGGCGCCGTTGACGACCAGTTTGGTCGAGGCGAGATCGCGGCCGGTGAGGTGCAGCGCGTTGATCAGCCCCGCGATGGCGATGATCGCCGTTCCGTGCTGGTCGTCGTGGAACACCGGAATGTCCATCGCCGCGCGCAGCCGCTCCTCGATGATGAAGCAGTCGGGCGCCTTGATGTCCTCCAGATTGATGCCGCCGAAGGACGGGCCGAGCAGACGCACGCAATTGACAAATTCGTCGACATTCTCGGTGTCGATCTCCAGGTCGATGGAATCGACGTCGGCGAAGCGCTTGAACAGTACGGCCTTGCCCTCCATCACCGGCTTGGAGGCCAGCGCGCCGAGATTGCCGAGGCCGAGAATCGCCGTGCCGTTGGAGATGACGGCCACCATGTTGCCGCGCGCGGTGTAGTCGAACGCCTTGTCCGGGTCTTCCGCGATGGCGCGCACCGGCACGGCGACGCCGGGCGAATAGGCGAGCGACAGGTCGCGCTGGGTCGCCATCGGTTTGGTCGCGTTGATCTCCAGCTTGCCCGGCCGCCCGGAGGAATGAAAATCCAGTGCCTCGGCGTCGGAGACGGACGGCTTGCGGTGACCTGTCGTGCGCTGATCCATGCTTCCCCCTGCAATTGTCTTCATCTCCCCTTCCATCGCGATAGCCACGCAGCTAAGCGGAGGGGAGCTTGTATGGTTGGCCGCGTTCGTCGGCGTTCCGCACGACCGGGCGGCCCCAGTTTGAACGAAAGAGACCGATCCGCGCAATGACGGCCGACAAGGACGCCGCCCCGACGCCGATGATGGCGCAATATATCGAGATCAAGGCGGCCAATCCGGACTGCCTGCTGTTCTATCGCATGGGCGATTTCTACGAGCTGTTCTTCGATGATGCGGCCGAGGCGTCGCGAACGCTTGGCATCGCCCTGACCAAGCGGGGCAAGCACCTCGGCGAGGACATCCCGATGGCCGGCGTGCCGGTGGTCTCGGCCGATGACTATCTGCAGAAGCTGATCGCCTTCGGTCATCGGGTCGCGGTCTGCGAGCAGGTCGAGGACCCCGCCGAAGCGCGCAAGCGCGGCGCCAAATCGGTGGTGAAGCGCGACGTGGTCCGCCTGGTGACGCCGGGGACGATCACCGAGGAGGCGCTGCTCGAGCCAGGGCGTCCGAATTATCTGATGGCGCTGGCGCGATTGGGAGGCTCCGGCCCAAATGCGGCCTTCGCCCTGGCCTGGACGGATCTGTCGACTGGCACCTTCCGCCTCGCGGAAACCGACATCGGGCGCCTGGCCACCGATATCGCCGCGCTCGAGCCGAGCGAAATCGTCGTCGCCGAGCCGGTGTTCCATGACGAGACGCTGCAGCCATTGCTGCGCCGGTATGGCCGCGCCGCGCGGCCCGAGCCGCAGGCGCTGTTCGACGGCGCGACCGCCGAGGAGCGGGTCTGCCGCTTCTACGGTGTGGCGACGCTGTCCGGTTTCGGTGGTTTCTCGCGGGTCGAACTGGCTGCCGCCGCCGCGCTGATCGCCTATCTCGGCAAGACCCAGATGGCGGCGCGCCCGGCCCTGCAGCGGCCCGAGCGGGTGGTCGCCGGTTCGCTCATGCAGATCGATCCGGCGACTCGCGCCTCGCTGGAATTGACCCGGACAATGTCGGGCAAGCGGCAGGGCAGCCTGCTGTCGACCATCGACCGGACCGTGACCGGCGCGGGTGCCCGGCTTATGGCCGGCCGGCTCGCCGCCCCGCTGACCGACCCGGCGGCGATCCGGGCCCGGCAGGCGTCGGTCCGCACTTTCGTCGAGGATATGCCGAACCGCCAGCGCTTGCGCGCGGCGCTCACGGGTCTGCCGGACACCGAGCGGGCGCTGTCGCGGTTGTCGCTCGGCCGTGGCGGTCCGCGCGACCTCGCGGCGATTCGCGACGGTTTGGAGGCCGCCTTCGCCATCGCCGCTGCCGCCGCTGCCGAGATGCCGGACGAATTGCGCCATGCGGTCACGGCGCTCGCCGCGCTGCCCCAATCCTTGCATGAGGCGCTGTCGGATACGCTCGCCGACGCAGTGCCGCTCCTCAAGCGCGACGGCGGCTTCGTCCGCGACGGCGCGATACCGGCGCTGGACGAGGCGCGGACGCTACGCGAGAATTCGCGGCGGGTGATCGCCGATCTGCAGGGCCGCTACGTCGCCGAGACCGGGGTGCGGAACCTACGTATCAAGCACAACAACGTGCTCGGCTATTTCGTCGAGGGGGTAACATCCCTGGTCTCCCTCTTGGGAGGCGATCCACGACTTGTCCGCCGAGTTGATGCTCACCACCTCGTAGACCGACCCGACGCCACGGAAGCGCAGCTCGGCTCCGACCTTGAACCAGGGCGGGATGATCGGGGTGTCCTTGAAATACTGGAGCACCCCGTGGAGCCGTTGCTGTTGAATGTCGATCAACCGGATCAGGATGTCCCCGTCTCTGCCACGGATGCCCATGAGCAGATCGCGAGGGACGGTGTAGAGGCCGGTGATCTTGCCGAGGGTGGCGAGCTGGTGGTCCACCTCGTCCCATTCGATCCGCATCTGCCC
>LAZR01000222.1_pt1 | contig 57798 bp, 41 predicted proteins | sample 329461 | NCBI WGS metagenome assembly LAZR01 (sample SAMN03002196, study PRJNA259156) | marine sediment metagenome | biome: sea floor; feature: Hydrothermal impacted sediments; material: marine sediment; isolation source: Loki non-amplified sample from Loki's castle hydrothermal vent sediment ... | reverse complement strand
TTCCAGGGGTCTGTTTTTGTTTGTCATTACCCTCCGTTTACCCGCCCCTGTCCCACTAGACCTGTTGTTTTACGCCTTTGCCCCGACGGCGTTAATTGACGCCAGCAGCGCATCGGCGACTTCCTGAACGTCCTCTCTGGGTGTTTCGGCAACTTCGAGGGTCTTCCCGGCCAGCTTTGCCTCAATCAGCTGTCCCAGGGCGTTACGGTATTCATCGACGTAATTGAACAGCTCGAAAGCGGGATTGTGCATCGCCTTGACCAGTGTAACCGCCAGCTCGGCTTCCTTTTCCGTGATTAAAAACTCCGTCGGTCGGAACTCCTTGTGGGAGCGAAGCTGCTCGTGGTAGAAGAGGTTTTGGAGCAGCATCACCCCATCATAAGGTCGAAGAATACAAAGGTGTTCTCTCTCACGGTAGGTAAGTCTGGCCACCGCCACCAGGCCGGTTTTCTCCATACCCTGCATCATCAGGCTGTAGGCTTTGGCTCCGGGCGTTTCTGCTTTGAGGAAATAGGCCTTGCTGTAACACCGGAAGTCTATCTGGCTCGGGTCCACGAATTCCAAGACCTCGATGCTCTTGATTGACTTCAGGGGCAGACTTTTCAGGTCCGCCTCGGTCAGCTCAACAAGCTTATCCCCGGCATCATAGCCCTTGATTATCTCGGTCGTATCAATGAACTTTGAGCAGATTTCACACCACTTCGGTTGCTTGACACGACCGCCACAAGCCTCGTGATACTGGTGGAGGTTTATCTTGTCGTCATCGGTGGCGGAGTAGAGCTTGGTCGGGATAGAGACCATTCCAAAGTTGACAGAACCCACCCAAACACTCCGTGCTGCCACGGACATCACCTCCTTTTCTTATTTAGCTGTTTGTTCCCCAGGCATCACCTCCTTTCCGGTCGTCATGACGAGTTCCCTTTCTGACTACCTCTGATACTTCCCCAGGATGAGGCAGCTGTATGGGCTGCGGTAGTTATCCAGAGTCCACTGACCGACCCCGCAGCGGAAGTCCAGCAGGTAGTGTTTGCAGTCTCCGTAGTCGTTGACCCTTAGCTTTTCCAGATAGTCCGTGAAGATGCGGATTTGCCCGCCCTTCTTGCCTCGGAGGACAATCACCGAGGGGATCTCCTTCTCCAGGTCGCTCTTTTCGGGGTGGAAACCCCACGGAAAGAACTCGACCCCTACCATGTCAAACCTGAGCCCCTGCGCCCAGAAATGCCTCTGGGTACCGTGGCTGGGTTCCACGACGGTAACCGCCGCGATCCGGCCAGCCGGACGGCGTGCGCGCGCTTTTATACCCGCGCTGCGACGTCGACAACTGGGGGGCGTCTGCGACGCGGGCGGCGCTTGCCTGCTTGCCGACCCACAAACCCGGCTGCCGATCCCGCGCTGCGATCAAGCCGGCAGGCGCTTTCCCGTCGCGTAGAAATCCATTCCGCCGAAGTGCCCATGCCGCGACATGCTTTGCCCTTGTCAGTCTTCGAGCGAGCGGTTACGTCCGGGCGAAACGAGGATGCGCCGGCGTTCGAGCCGGCACTGTCGCTCGCGCAAGGACCGGACCCTTTTGAACGGGGTCCGACAAGACCGAGGTTCCGTCATGACCTATCTGGTGACCGATAACTGCATCAAGTGCAAATACATGGACTGTGTGGAGGTCTGTCCGGTCGACTGTTTCTACGAGGGCGACAACATGCTCGTCATCCATCCCGACGAGTGCATCGACTGCGGCGTGTGCGAGCCCGAATGCCCGGCCGAGGCGATCAAGCCGGACACCGAGCCGGGCCTCGACAAATGGCTGACGATCAACACCGAATACGCCGAGAAATGGCCGAACATCACGATCAAGCGTGAGCAGCCGGCCGACGCCGAAAAATTCGACGGCGAGGCAGGCAAGTTCGAGAAATACTTCTCGCCCGAGCCCGGCGAAGGCGACTGAGCCGTCGCCATCGGGTGACGCCTGGCCGGAACCCGCCGGGCGCGATCAACCCCGGGGCCGCTCAGTCCCAGCGCAGGCGCTCATGCGCGCGGCGCTCTTTCTTGTTCGGTGGCCGTTTCGGCGGCGTATAGCCGCCCTCGGGAGGCGCGTCGTCCTTGCGCTTGGCTTTCTCCTCCGGCGGCGACATATCCTCGTACAATTCCGCCGCTTCGCTGGCCGGCCCGCGGCGGGTGCCGCCATCGCGAATCTTCAAGATACGAACCGTATCGTGGATCGACACGGTCAACGTGTCGTCCGCACGCACCAGACGCGCCGCATTGGTCGTCTTGTCGCGGTTGATCCGCACGCCGCCCGATTGGACGAGCTTCTGGGCAAGGCTGCGCGACTTCACGACCCTCGCGAAGAAGAGCCATTTGTCGATGCGCTGCCCCGCTCCGTCAGCCATCGGAACTGCTTTCGGGCCTATTTGCCAAGCTTGTCCTTGAGCGCCGCGAGCTTGGCGAAGGGCGAATCGGGGTCGACGCGCTGCGGCCTTGTCTGCACCGGCTTGTTGTATGAGGTTTGCGGCTTGTCCAAGCGGCGGCCACCGCCACCCTCCTTGCGCTCGCCGCGCTCCTTCCAGTCACGATTCGACCGGCCTTTGGCCTGACGCTCGTTCTCGGTCCGGCCGTCGCTCTTCTGGCCACCCTTACCGAAGCGCTGGCCGCGCTCCGGCGCGGCCGCACCGTCGCCGGTCTCGCGGGCCTTGCCACGCTGACCTTGGCGATGGCCCGCCCGTCCGCCGGCGCGCTGCGGCCGCCAGACCTGCACGAGCTTCGGCGCGGCCGGCTCGCCATCGGACTCGGAGGCCGGCTCGCCAACCACCGTTTCGTCCGGCGCCGTTTCCGCCACAGGCGACTCCACCGAACTTGTCGCGGCAGGTGTGTCGTCGGTCGCTGCGACCGGGTCGGCCGTGCTGGCGGCAGGCTCTCCCATGGCGACTTCCTCGGAAGCGACCGGCGCCACCGGCACAACCGCGTTGGCAGTGGAACCATCGCTCGACTCAGCGGGCGGCTGCTCCTCCGCCGGTTCGCCCGCGGCTTCGCTCGTGGCAGCGGCGTCGCCGGATTCGTCCTGCGGCTGCGGCGTTTCGAGCGTCGCAACGGCCTCCGCCGCCTTGCGCTCGGCTTCGGCCCGGCTTGCCACTTCGGCGGCTTTGGTCTCGGCGTCGAGACGCTGGATCTCGGCTTCGACCGTACCCGCCTCGATGCCGTCGGGGCGATAGCCGAGGCCCTTGAGCACCTCTTCCATGTCCTCGGCGGTGGCGCCGAGAATCGACATCATTGCTGGCGTCACCAGGAATTGCGCGCCGTTGTAACCGCCCTCGGGACGTTTTCCCGTTCCCGGTTTCCAGGCCAGCGCCGGCCGGATCAGATCGGCGAGACGTTCCAGAATGTCGACCCGCACCGCCCGACGGCCGAGCAGCCGATAGCCGGCAAGGCCGAAGAACACCGGATCGATGGCCGGATCGGCAACCGCCGACGTCCGGCCGGTCGCCAATAGATGCGTGACCTCGCCATAGCCGGGCCGCTCGCGTCCATCCTTGTTCACCGCCCACAGCAGCGTCAGCAAGGCCGCCGGCGCCGGCTTGATCAGCGCCGGGATGAAGATGTGATAGGCGCCGAAGCGCACGCCGCAGCGCCGCAGCGCTGCCCGCGCGTCCTGATCAAGCGAACGGACTTCCTCGGCGACGTCGCGGCGTTGCACCATGCCGAGATTCTCGGACAGGCGAAAGGCGAGCCCTTTCGCGGTCCCCTCAAGGCCCTCGGCCGAATTCAGGTCGACCAGCGGCTTCAGCACGGTCGAGACCTGATAGGTGACGGAGCGCTCGGCCCGCGCCGCGACCTTGTCGCGCTCCGGACCGCTCAGTTGTTCGTCGGCGAACAGGACGACTTTCGGCTTCAGCGGATCGTCACTCGCGGCAAGGCTGGCCACTGGCGCACCGAGCCAGCGGATCAATCCGTCGGAGCCCAGGGCGATGTCACCGTTCGGCGCGTTGGCGAAGCGCTCGGCCCGCTTTTCGAACTCGCCGGCCAAGGCTTTTTGCGAGGCCGCGCGCACCGCCTTGCCGTCCTGGCCCTCGGCCTTGCCGTCAAGCGTGAACCTGAACCCCTGCAGCTCCCCGACAGTGTGGCCCTCGACCACGACCGTGCCGTCGCCGCTGATCTCAGCTTCCATGAACGCGTTCTCTCTCAGCCGCTTCATCAAGACGCTTGTCCTGCGGTCTACGAAGCGTTTCGTCAACCTGTCGTGAAGCGCGTCGGAAAGACGGTCTTCGATGGCGCGTGTCTTTTCCTGCCAGTGTGTCGGATCGGCCAACCATTCCGGGCGGTGGGAAATATAGGTCCATGTCCGGATTTCGGCGATGCGCTGGGACAGGGTGTCGATGTCGCCGTCGGTGCGATCGGCACGATTGACCTGGCTTGCCATATAGTCTTCGGCGACATGGCCGCGGACGGCGAGATCGACGTAGATCGCGGCGATGATCTCGGCGTGCTGCGCCGGAGCAATGCGGCGATAATCGGGAAGCTTGCACGCTTCCCAGAGGAGCTCCACCCGCTCCCGGCCCCGCGCGAGATCGGCAACATTGGCATCGCGCGATAGGTACTCCAGGGCCCGCTGATCGACCGAGGGCAGGGATTTCGTCAGTTCCGGACAGGGCGGCGGCCGCTCGAGACTGTCCTTCAACGCCGCGATGGATGCGAAATCGAAGTCGCGGCTGCGCCACTGCAGCACCCGCACCGGCTGAAACACGTGGGCTTCGAGCGCCTCGGCGAGTTCGCCCGGCAGCGGATCGACCCGGCCGGTAACGCCGAAGGTCCCGTCGCGCAGATGCCGGCCGGCGCGACCGGCGATCTGGCCGAATTCGGCAGCGGTGAGTTGGCGGTACTGGAAGCCGTCGAACTTCCAGTCCTGGGCGAAGGCGACGTGATCGACGTCGAGGTTCAGCCCCATGCCGATCGCGTCTGTCGCGACCAGGAAGTCGACGTCGCCCGACTGATAGAGCGCGACCTGCGCGTTGCGGGTGCGTGGGCTGAGCGCACCGAGGACCACGGCCGCGCCGCCGCGCTGACGGCGAATCAGCTCGGCGATGGCGTAGACCTCGTCGGCGGAGAAGGCGACGATGGCGGTGCGGCGCGGCAGGCGGGTGATTTTCTTGGAACCGGCATAGACGAGGTTCGACAGGCGCGGCCGCGTCACCGTCTGGACGCCCTTCAACAGGCGCTGCAAGACGCCCTGCATCGTCGACGCCCCGAGCAGCAAGGTCTCCTCGCGCCCCCGCGCATGCAGGATGCGATCGGTAAAGACGTGGCCGCGTTCGAGGTCGCCGGCCAGTTGCACCTCGTCGATCGCGACGAAGGCGGTATTCGGCGCGCGCGGCATCGCCTCTACGGTGCAGACGGCATAGCGCGCGTTCGGCGGCTTGATCTTCTCTTCGCCGGTGATCAGCGAGACCGCCGCCGGCCCCACCCGGTCACAGACCTTCTGATAGACTTCGCGCGCCAGCAGCCGCAGCGGCAGGCCGATCGTTCCGGACGAGTGGGCCACCATCCGTTCGATCGCCAGGAACGTCTTGCCGGTGTTGGTCGGCCCTAGCACGGCGGTGACATTGGTTCCGTCAAAGCGGATGGTTTCTTGGACGGGGGGAAATTGAGCCATGCGTATCGCTATGTGGGATCACGCATCGTTTGGAAAAGGTTCTGCATTGATTTGCAACGACTTCGGTCGCCCGGGAGGCCGCCGACGAACCGCCTCGGTGGCTTCGCGATTGGCGGGCGCAAAAAAAAAGTTTTGTCTGGCGCGACTTTTTTTGGAACCTCTTTCACGCCCCCGCATTATTCAGACACCCCAAGCGATCATCCCCCCTCGATCGCTCTATGCAGACGGAAAAAGGCAGCTCCCCCTCGCTGCCTTTTTTCGCGTCTGGAGGTGGGTATCGCGGCACAGGCCGCGAAAAAATTTGGGGGGCGTTCCGAACGTGGGCGAATTCGGTTGCATCATAAGACGGGATTAGCATAGCGACAGGCTCCTGCCGCCCTCTCGGATCGTCAAACATGCAAGCCGGAATCCTCCTGGCCTTCGCCGCCTATTTTTCCTTCGCCGGCGCCGATGCCAGCCTGAAGTGGATCGGCCCCGACCTGCCGATTTTCGAGATCGGTTTTTTCGTTTCGCTGTTTGCCCTGCTGCCTGCGCTGTTTACCAAGCGCCCGGACGACAATTGGGGCAACGTCTTCCTGCCCAAGCGTCCCGGCCTGCTGGCGCTGCGGATGTTGAGCGGCACGCTCGGCGGTATCGGCGGCGTCATCGCCTTCACAACCCTGCCGCTGGCCGAGGCCTACGCCCTGATCTTTCTTCTGCCGATCTTCGTGACGGTGTTTTCCCGTGTGGTGCTGAAGGAGCCCGTCGGCTGGCGGCGCTGGCTCGCCGTCTTCGGCGGCCTCATCGGGGTCCTGCTCGTCGTCAGACCCGGTTTCCGGGAAATCCTGCCGGGCCATTTCGCCGCCATCCTCGTCGCGATCTGCGGCGCCGCGACCGTCATCATCCTGCGCGTCCTCGGCCCGTCCGAACGCCGGATCACCCTGATCGGTGCCGTTCTCGTCGCCGGTATCATCGTCAATGGCGTGTTGATGATCCCGAATTTCGAAACGCCCGGCCCCGCCCTCTGGCCCGTTCTCCTGCTCGGCGGCGTGTTCGCCGGCATGGGCCATCTGCTCATCGTCTTCGCCACCCGGCTTGCCCCCGCCGCCCGGGTAGCCCCCACCCAATACAGCCAGATCGTCTGGGCCGCCGTCATCGGCGCCACCTTCTTCGGCGAATATCCGGACGGTCTCGCGATGGTCGGCATGGCGCTGGTTGGCGTCTCCGGCCTGTTCACCCTGGTGCGCGAGGAGCAGCGGTTCGGCTGGCCGAGCCGCATTCCGCTGATTCGCAACCGCTAACGAGAGGGCATGGCGGCATTTCGCACTTGCGAAACGCGCTGCGGCGCCGCAATCTTGAGCGATTGGCGAAAGCGATTATAAGTCGCGCGACTTCAGTAGGAGGAGCAGTCCTTGGCCATCCGCAAGATCCTTGTCGCCAACCGATCCGAAATCGCCATCCGCGTCTTTCGTGCCGCCAACGAACTCGGCCTGAAAACCGTGGCGATTTGGGCGGAGGAGGACAAGCTGGCACTTCACCGCTTCAAGGCGGACGAGAGCTATCAGGTGGGGCGTGGCCCGCATCTGGCCAAGGATATGGGACCGATCGAGAGCTATCTGTCGATCGAGGAGGTGATCCGCGTCGCCAAGCTGTCCGGCGCCGACGCCATCCATCCGGGCTACGGGTTATTGTCGGAAAGTCCGGAATTCGTCGATGCCTGCCACGAGGCCGGCATCGTCTTCATCGGCCCTACGGCCGACACCATGCGCCGGCTCGGCAACAAGGTCGCCGCGCGCAATCTGGCGGTCGAGGTCGGCGTGCCCGTCGTGCCGGCGACCCAGCCGCTGCCCGACGACATGACCAAGGTCCGCGAGATGGCCGCCGAAATCGGCTACCCGGTCATGCTCAAGGCTTCCTGGGGCGGCGGTGGGCGCGGCATGCGCGCGATCCGCGCCGAAAAGGATCTCGAGCGCGAGGTGATCGAGGGCAAGCGCGAGGCCATGACGGCGTTCGGCAAGGACGAGGTCTATCTCGAAAAACTCGTCGAGCGCGCCCGTCATGTCGAGGTGCAGATTCTCGGCGATACCCACGGCAACGTCGTCGATCTGTTCGAGCGCGATTGCTCGATCCAGCGCCGCAACCAGAAGGTCGTCGAGCGCGCGCCCGCGCCGTATCTGAACGATGCCCAGCGGCGCGAGATCGCCGGATACGCCCGCCAGCTCGCCGACGCCACCAGCTATGTCGGCGCCGGCACCGTCGAGTTCCTGATGGATGCCGACACCGACGCCTTCTATTTCATCGAGGTCAATCCGCGCGTCCAGGTCGAGCACACGGTCACCGAGGAGGTGACCGGCATCGACATCGTCAAGGCGCAGATCCACATCCTCGACGGCGCCGCGATCGGCACGCCGGAATCGGGCGTGCCGCGCCAGGAGGACATCAAGCTCAACGGCCATGCCCTGCAGTGCCGCATCACCACCGAGGATCCGGAACAGAACTTCATTCCCGACTATGGCCGCATCACCGCCTATCGCGGCGCGACCGGCTTCGGCATCCGCCTCGACGGTGGCACCGCCTATTCGGGCGCCGTCATCACGCGCTTCTACGATCCGCTGCTGGAAAAGGTGACGGCCTGGGCGCCGACGCCGCAGGAGGCGATCGCCCGCATGGACCGGGCGCTGCGCGAGTTCCGCATTCGCGGTGTGGCGACGAACCTGACCTTTCTCGAGGCGATCATCGGCCACGAGAAGTTCCGCGACAACACCTACACGACCAAATTCATCGACGACACGCCGGCGCTGTTCAGCCAGGTCAAACGCCGCGACCGCGCCACCAAGCTCTTGACCTATCTCGCCGACGTCTCGGTCAACGGCCATCCGGAGACGAAACACCGGCCTCGCCCCGTTGAAGGGCAGGTCGTCCCGGTGCCGCCGCTGTTCAACGCACCGATCGTCGATGGCACCCGCCAGAAATTCGATGCCCTCGGCCCGGTAGGCTTCGCCGAATGGATGCGCGCCGAGCCGCAGGTCCTGATCACCGACACGACGATGCGCGACGGGCCGCAATCGCTGCTGGCGACCCGCGTCAGGACCCATGACATCGTCGCCATCGCCGACGCCTATGCGCGCGCCCTGCCACAGCTTCTCAGCCTCGAATGCTGGGGCGGCGCGACCTTCGACGTCGCCATGCGCTTCCTCACCGAAGATCCGTGGGAGCGGCTCGCGCTGATCCGCGAGAAGGCGCCGAACATCCTTCTGCAAATGCTGCTGCGCGGCTCCAACGGCGTCGGCTACACCAACTACCCCGACAATGTCGTCAAGCGCTTCGTTTCCGAGGCGGCGAAGGGCGGCGTCGATCTGTTCCGCGTGTTCGACTGCCTCAACTGGGTCGAGAACATGCGCGTCTCGATGGATGCCGTGTGCGAAGCCGGCAAGCTCTGCGAGGGCGCGATCTGCTACACCGGCGACCTGTTCGATCCGGACCGGGCCAAATACGACCTCAAATACTATGTCGCTCTCGCCAAGGAGATGGAGGCCGCCGGCGCCCACATCCTCGGCGTCAAGGACATGGCGGGACTGTTGAAGCCCGCCGCCGCGCGCGTCCTGTTCAAGACGCTGCGCGAGGAGACCGACCTGCCGATCCACTTCCACACCCACGACACTTCCGGCATTTCCGCAGCCACCGTGCTCGCCGCGATCGAGGCCGGGGTCGATGCGGTCGACGCGGCGATGGACGCCTTCTCCGGCAACACCTCGCAGCCCTGCCTCGGCTCCATCGTCGAGGCGTTGAAGGGGACGGATCGCGATCCGGGCCTGTCGGCGGACGCGATCCGGCGCATCTCCTTCTACTGGGAGGCGGTGCGGGCCCAGTACGCGGCCTTCGAGAGCGACCTGAAGGGTCCCGCTTCCGAAGTCTATTTGCATGAGATGCCCGGCGGGCAGTTCACCAATTTGAAGGAGCAGGCCCGCTCGCTCGGCCTCGAGGCGCGCTGGCACCAGGTCGCCCAGACCTATGCCGACGTGAACAGGATGTTCGGTGACATCGTCAAGGTGACGCCCTCGTCCAAGGTCGTCGGCGACATGGCGCTGATGATGGTCAGTCAGGATCTGACCGTCACCGACGTGCTCGACTCGGCCAAGGATCTCGCCTTCCCCGATTCGGTAGTGGCGATGATGCGTGGCGACCTCGGCCAGCCGCCGTCCGGCTGGCCGGCGGATATCCAGGCGAAGGTGCTGAAAGGCGAGACGCCGATCACCGTGCGGCCCGGCTCGCTGCTCGGCGAGGCCGATCTCGATGCCGAGCGCGCCACCATCGAGACCAAGCTCGAGCGGCCGGTGAGCGACCCGGAATTCGCCTCCTATCTGATGTATCCCAAGGTCTTCGCTGATTTTGCCGCGATCCAGGAACTCTACGGCCCGGTCTCGATGCTGCCGACGCCCTCCTATTTCTACGGCATGGACCAGGAGGAGGAGGTTCTCGTCGACATCGAACGCGGCAAGACCCTGGTCATTCGCTGCCTCGGCTTCGGCGAAACCGACGAGAAGGGCATGCGCACGGTGTTCTTCGAGCTCAACGGCCAGCCGCGGCGGGTCAAGGTGCCCGATCGCGCCCACGGCGCGTCCGGCGCAGCGGTCCGGCCGAAAGCCGAGATCGGCAACGCCAATCATGTCGGCGCGCCGATGCCAGGCGTCGTCTCGACGCTGGCCGTCGCGCCGGGCCAGGCGGTCAAGGCCGGCGACGTCCTGTTGTCGATCGAGGCGATGAAGATGGAAACCGCGCTGCACGCCGAGCGGGACGGCATAGTGGAGGCCGTGCATGTCACCGCCGGCGCCCAGATCGACGCCAAGGATCTGCTGGTGGTCTACGCGGCCTGACAGTGCGCCTTTAGAGCGGGATGAGGAAAAGTGGGAACCGGTTTTCCGCCCACATCCCGCTCAAAAATTACTGGAATCGATCACGTTTATGAAATGGGATCAAATCGATCCTATTTCATCGTGATCTAGCGGGGCGGACCGGCGAGCGACTGGCGTCCATGGCCGAGGATCGGCACAAGCGAAACGGAACTGTGGATGTCTCTGCCCGCTGAACCGACCGCCACTGCGTCAGGACTTTCGCGCACCTACCCGTCGGCCCGCACCGCCGCCGCCATCGCTTTTTTCGTCAACGGCTTCGTGCTCGGCAGTTGGGCGCCGCAGGTGCCGGTACTGGCCGACCGGCTCGCCATCTCCCAGTCGACCCTCGGCCTGTTCGTTCTGGTGCTCGGCCTCGGCGCCATGACCGCGATGCCGCTGATCGGCGCGACGATCGCCAAGGGCGGTTCGCGGCGGCCCGTGCTTATAACGCAGATGCTGCTGGCTTTCGCCCTGCCGCTGCTGGCGCTGGCGCCGACAGTGCCCCTCGCCGCTCTGGCGATCTTCTTCTACGGCATGACGCTGGGCGGCATGGATGTGGCGATGAACGCCAACGCCGTCGCGGTCGAGCGTGGTGCCGGCAAGGCGATCATGTCGTCCTTTCATGGCTTCTGGTCGATCGGCGGATTTGTCGGAGCCGGCGCCGGCGGAGCCGTCATCGCGGCGATCGGGCCGGTCGGCCACACGCTCCTCGTCGGTGGCCTGACCTTTGCGATGCTGTGGCCGGTATGGCGGCACATGCTGGAAGACAGGCAAGCCGCCGCGATCGACGACGACCAGAGGGCGGTTGGGCTAGCCGGCCTGATCGCGGCCGCGAGACGGGATCGCACGGCTCTCGCGACGGCCTTGGCCATCGGTGTTTTTTCGTTGTTCGCGATGGTGCCGGAGGGCGCGGCAATCGACTGGAGCGCCATCTATCTGCGCCAGGATCTGAACGTCGACATCGCCGCATCGGGGTTTGGTTTCGCGGCTTTCTCGGCAGCGATGGCCCTGTTCCGCTTCGTCGGCGACAGAATCCGCAACCGGATCGGGGCGGTCGGCACTGTGCGCCTGTCCCTCCTCGTCGCGGTGGCGGGTCTGGTTCTGATCGGCGCGGCGGGCAATCTTTCCACCGTCCTCGCCGGATTCGCGCTCCTCGGGATCGGCCTGTCCAACATCGTGCCGATCGCCTTTTCGGCAGCCGGCAATATCGATGGGCTGAAGCCAGGCATCGGCATCGCGATCGCGACGACCTTTGGCTATTCCGGCATCCTGATCGCGCCGGCTGCGATCGGCGCGCTGGCGGATCGCTTCGGCTTCCCTGCCGTGTTCCTGGGGATGTCGACGCTGCTGGTGGTCATTCTCGCGATGTCAGCTCTGATGGCCGGCGCCGACGATGGCAACGCGCAACGACGACAGGAGACCGGCACGAAGCCGGTCCCCTGATATTCGTGACCAGTCAGGCTATGGCCGTCAGATCCGTCCGAGCAAAAGCAGGACCAGGATCACGACGACGATCAGGCCAAGGATACCCGACGGGCCATAGCCCCAACCGCGCGAGTAACCCCACGACGGCAGCGCGCCGATGAGGAGAAGAATAAGGATGACGAGAAGGATAGTACCGATGCTCATGGTGAGGTCCGATCGTTTTTTTGACAACAGTCACCATCACAAACCGTTGAACGCCGTTTGGGTTCCCGTCGAAGGAAGCAAATGATGCTGTTGGTTAAGCCGGACCAAATCCTCCGATCGCGACGATCACCGCGAGCAGGGTGAAGCCGGCAGGGCCTTCGCGTTCAGCGACCGGTGGCCGAGCGAATTGACAAGGGGGCGTCAAGACGCCACCTCGCAGGTGGAAAGCATATGTCCTCAAGGTTCGCCATGACTGTTCAGACTTCGATCGACACCGTCGACGCCGATCCCGCGCCCCGCCGCCTGACTGTCGGTGTCGATGTCGGCGGCATCGTCGTTGGCGGCGACGCGCCGGTCGTGGTGCAGTCGATGACGAACACCGACACCGCCGACATCGACGCGACGGTGGCGCAGGTCGCCGCCCTTGCCGAGGCGGGCTCCGAGATCGTGCGGATCACGGTAGATCGCGACGAATCCGCCGCGGCGGTGCCGAAAGTGCGCGAACGGCTCGACCGGCTGGGTGTCTCAGTGCCGCTGGTCGGCGACTTCCACTATATCGGCCACAAGCTTTTGGCCGACCATCCGGCCTGCGCCGAGGCACTGGCCAAATACCGCATCAATCCGGGCAATGTCGGCTTCAAGGAAAAGAAGGACCGGCAGTTCGTCGCGATCGTCGAAACGGCGATCCGTTACGACAAGCCAGTGCGGATCGGCGTCAATTGGGGCTCGCTCGACCAGGCGCTTTTGACCCGGCTGATGGACGCCAACAACGACTTGCCGCAACCGCGTTCGGCCCGCGCCGTGACCCGCGAGGCGATCATCCAGTCGGCGCTGCTTTCGGCGGCGCTCGCCGAGGAAACCGGACTTGCGCGCGATCGCATCATCCTGTCGGCCAAGGTCAGCCAGGTGCAGGATCTGATCGCTGTCTACCGCGATCTGTCGCGCCGCACCGACCACGCACTGCACCTCGGCCTCACCGAGGCCGGCATGGGCTCGAAGGGCATCGTCGCGTCCTCGGCTGCGATGGGCATCCTGCTCCAGGAGGGAATCGGCGACACGATCCGCGTCTCGCTGACGCCGGAGCCCGGCGGCGACCGCACCCGCGAGGTGCAGGTCGCCCAGGAACTCCTGCAGACGATGGGCTTTCGCCAGTTCGTGCCGATCGTCGCCGCCTGTCCCGGCTGCGGCCGAACCACCTCGACCGTCTTTCAGGAACTCGCCGAAAAAATTCAGACGGACCTGCGTGTCAACATGCCGGCCTGGCGGGAGAAATATCCCGGCGTCGAGGCGCTCAACATCGCGGTGATGGGCTGTATCGTCAACGGGCCGGGCGAATCCAAGCACGCCGATATCGGCATTTCGCTGCCGGGAACCGGCGAGACGCCGGCCGCGCCGGTCTTCGTCGACGGCAAGAAGACCGTGACGCTGCGCGGGCCGAACATCGCGACCGAGTTCCAGGCGATGGTCGCCGCTTATATCGAGCGCCGCTTCGGAGAAAAGCAGGCGGCGGAATAGTCGCGTCCGGGCGGCGGCCAGGATTCTAGCGCGTTTTTTCGTCGACCTTTTCGCCGGGCCGCCGCTTCGTCATAGTGGCGGGGAGCCGGGGCAGCTTTGGTTGCGCTCCTACGACCCGATGCGGATTAGTCCGATGCAAGACGACCTTTTCCCATTTCGGCATGCCTGCCTCTGCGTCGCCGCAGGAGTCTTTGCTCTCGCCGCTATCACGCCGACTCGGGCCGCTCCCGCCGGTGACGACGCCGGCTCATCGCTGACCCTGCCCGCCCTCGCCTATCCGAACACCCCGCCAAGGATCGTCGCCGACCCGAGCCGCACGCCTGATGATAGCTCCGCCAAGGCGGCAGCGCTGCGGACGTCAAAGCCGGCCGCCACCGATATCTGCGCCCTGATCGCCGCGAACGCCGACGCCGTCGGCATGTCCAGGGACTTTTTCGCCCGGCTGATCTGGAAGGAAAGCCGCTTCGACGTCGGCGCGATCTCTCCCGTCGGCGCGCAGGGCATTGCCCAATTCATGCCCTATACGGCGGACGAGCGCGGCCTCGCCGACCCTTACGATGTTGTCTCAGCCATCCGGCACTCGGCGCTCTATCTCCACGATCTGAAGGCCGAACTCGGCAATTGGGGGCTTGCCGCGGCCGCCTACAATGGCGGTATCAACCGGGTGAAAGGCTGGGTCGCCAATGGCGGATCGCTTCCGTCGGAGACCGAGGAATACGTCAACGCCATCACCTTTCGTCCGGCCGACTGGTTCAAGGAAGACGGCAACGAACTGGAGCCGAAGCCGCTCGAAGCCGAACGCGAATTCCTGCAAAGCTGCGCCCGGTTGCCCATCATGAAGACGCGGGCGATCTTCGCCACTGTCGAAAGCGCCCCGATGCGCCCCTGGGGCGTGCAGGTCGCCGGTCATGTGAAGCAGTCGGTCGCGATGCAGATGTTTCGCCGCGTACAATCGGTCCATCCGGGGATCCTCGGCGGCAAGGCACCGCTCGTCCTGCGCGATCGCGCCGGCGGACGCATTAAAATCTACGCCGTCAGGATCGGCGCCGAGACGCGGGGCGAGGCCGACCAGCTTTGCCAGCGTCTGCGCGGCGCCGGCGGCTCCTGCGTGGTGATGAAGAACTGAAGCTTTCACCTTGCGGACTTTGCCGGATGGGCTACGCTACTTCCGCGAACTGGAGATGCCGATGCGCAAGACGATCGCCCTTGATGATGACTTGGTTGCAAAGGCACAGGATTTTACGGGGCTTAAGGAGAAAAGTGCGCTCGTACGCGAAGCGCTGAAAGCCCTGATCGAGAGAGAGAGCGCGAGACAGCTTGCGCGCTTGGGCGGCAGCGAGCCGGACTTGATCGTCGCCCCGCGTAGGCGCACGCCACCGGAATGATCCTTGTCGACACGTCGATCTGGATCGATCATCTCCGCCGCGCAGATGCAAAGTTGTCGGAATACCTTCTCCAGGCACAGGTCTTGACGCATCCTTTCGTCATTGGGGAACTAGCCCTTGGAAATCTGCGTCAGCGCCAGACCATTCTCCAAGCCTTGGATGATCTTCCGCGAGCCATCATTGCCTCTGATGCGGAGGTGCTGCGCTTCATCGAAGACGAAAAACTGTTCGGCGCCGGTATAGGATATGTCGACGCACACCTGCTCACCTCAACCCGGATTATGCCAGAAGTCACCTTATGGACCGGGGACAAGCGCCTCCGCGCGGCGGCCGAGCGGCTGTCGCTTGCCGGCAATGGGGGCGAGTAGACGACGCCCTTGTCGGGACGTCCTTGTCGGATAGGCCGGGCTCGAACGATCGACATTGCGTCAACTGCTCCGAAACCACTCAATTCTGCCGCGCTAACGCGTCCGCTCCGCTACGAACCGCGCCGCCTCGACCAACGTCGTCGCTTTGTCGCCATAGGGCGCCAGTTCCGCTTCGGCCTGCGCCACGAGTTCGGCGAGGCGGTCTTGCGTCCAGGCGATGCCGTTGAGCGCGGGCAGCGTCTTTTTGCCACGGCTCCGGTCTTTGCCCGCCGCCTTGCCGAGCGTCGTGGCGTCCGCCGTCTCGTCGAGGAGATCGTCGGCGAGTTGGAAGGCGAGCCCGACGATCTCGCCGAAGCGCCGCAACCGGGCACGATCGGGCGCTGCCGCATCGGCGATCACCGGCCCGGCCTCACAGGCGCAGGCGATCAGCGCGCCGGTCTTCATCGCCTGCATCGTCGCGATTTCATCCTCCGATAGAGTGCGCCCCTCTGCCTCCAGATCGAGCGCCTGGCCACCTGCCATGCCCGCCGCCCCAGCGTCGCGCGAGAGCAGAGCGACGAGGCCGATCCGCGCGGAGGGGGAAAGACCGTCCTCATCGGCGATCAAACCGAAGGCGAGTGTCAACAGGCTGTCACCAGCGAGAATCGCCGTCGCCTCGTCGAACGCCTTGTGAACGGTCGGCTTGCCGCGCCGCATCGCATCGTCGTCCATGGCCGGCAAATCGTCATGGACCAGCGAATAGCAGTGGACGCATTCGAGCGCGGTCGCCGCGGCGAGCGCCTCGTCCGGATCGGCGCCGAACAGGCGGGCGCTCTCCACAAGCAGAAACGGCCGCAGCCGCTTGCCGCCGTCGAGTGCGCCATGACGCATCGCCCTGAGAAGCCGCTCGGGAATCGCCTCCAGCAGCCGGTCCGAGCCGCCGAGCCGGCGCGCCAAAGAGGCCTCGATCGCCTTTGCCGACGCGGCCAGCCGCGTTTCGAAATCACTCGCGCTCATTCGCGTATCCCTGCTCCCCAACCTCGCGTCCGGCTTTGCCCATGTCGCGCCGCCGGTCAAGCAAAGCGGCGTTGCGGCGCCTCGGCGAGCCGGCTAGAACGCTCGTCATGAGCCTTCGCCGTTGCCTCCGCATCGTGGATAGTCCGGACGCCCGTCGTGGCCGGCCGCTCTGATGCGCCGCATTTTCGCCGGCGCTTTCCTGATCGTTCTGCTGCTTGGGGCGATTCCGCTCGTCCTGACGCCGGTCTACGCCATCCGCGCAGTGCATCCGATCTCGACGCTCATGTTGGCCGATCATTTCACCTTCCGGCCGATGCTCCGCGAGTGGGTCTCGATCGACGATGTCGCGCCGGTGATGGTCTATTCGGTGATGATGTCGGAGGACGGCCAGTTCTGCCGGCATGACGGCATCGACTGGGGCGAGATGCGCGCCGTCGTCGAGGAGGCCTTGGCGGGCGAGGAAACGCGCGGGGCCTCGACCATCCCGATGCAGATGGTGAAGAACCTGTTTCTGTGGAACGGGCGGTCCTATCTGCGCAAGGGACTGGAAGCGCCGCTGGCACTTTACGCCGACGCCATCTTGTCGAAGCGACGGATCATGGAAATCTACTTGAACATCGTCGAGTGGGACACTGGCGTCTACGGTGTCGGCGCGGCGAGCCAGCACTTTTTCGGCCGCTCCGCCGCCGAACTCAACGCCCGCCAGGCCGCTCTCCTCGCCGTCACGCTACCGGCTCCGGGAGCACGCAGCCCGGCCAACCCGAGCAAGAGCCTCGATCGCCTGGCCCGCCGTGTCGAGCGCCTCGCAAGCCGGTCCGGCGACTATATCGGCTGCCTGAAACCGGCGAAGGTGAGCTGACGGTTTTCGCCTCGGCCCCTTTCCAAAGCCGCTGGGCTTTGCTATGGGCACCCTCGAATTCCCGTCATGGTGAAGCCTTGCCGCGATCGCAGCGTGATCGCAGTGGCTTTGGACGTGAAAGCGCGGCGCGAAGAAGCGGGACGTTTCCTGGCGTTGGCGCGCAACAGATCAGACTGACGTCGCCGATGCGCCTCGCGGGCCATCGCCCGACAGCCCGAACGGAGCAGAACATGGCCGTACCCAAACGCAAAACATCCCCGTCGAAGCGCGGCATGCGCCGCTCGATGGATGCGCTGAAGGCGCCGACCTACATCGAGGACAAGGATTCGGGCGAGCTGCGCCGGCCGCACCACGTTGACCTGAAGACCGGCATGTATCGCGGTCGTCAGATCCTGACGATCAAGGAAAAAGCCTGACCCCGAAGCTGGCGCCATGCGTCATCAGGCGCACACGGCAATTGGCGTGTCTGGGCATGATGGCGTGAGGGCGGCCGCGATCCGTTGCGGATGTCGGCTCCTGCGCCGGAATGGCGCAGCCATATCCTGACTCAGAATCGAAAAAGGCCGGTTTCAGCAACCGGCCTTTTTCGCGTTTGAGGGCCAAGGAAGCTGGCGTGAAGCCTTTCCGGCCTCTAAACGCCAGGCCTCAGTCCTTCTTCTTGCCGTCGAGGGCCTCGATGCGCTTCTGCATTTCGGCGAGTTGCTGGCGCATCGCTTTCAGGTCCTCCTGGCCGGACGCCGCGTCGCTGTCCGAGCCTTGCGCCGGCGCGCTCTCGCCTTTCCCGGCCTCGCCCATCGCCCCCGCGACGAAAGGGTTGAACACCGCCATGGCCTTCCGGAACATCTCGGTGTTGCGGACGACCTGCGCCTCCATCATCTTGATCGGCGACTGGGCCATGGGCCCGGCCATCTTGTCGCGAAACCCCTCCTGTTCGCGGGTAAACGCGCTCATCGACTGCTCGAGATAGCCTGGGATGACCATTTGCATTTGGTCGCCATAGAAGCTGATGAGCTGGCGCAGGAAGGCGATCGGCATCAGGTTCTGCCCGCCCTTGTTCTCCTGCTCGAAGATGATCTGGGTCAGCACCGAATGGGTGATGTCCTCGCCGGACTTGGCATCCTGGACGACGAATTCCTCGTTGCTCTTGACCATCGCGGCCAGGTTTTCGAGCGTCACATAGGTGCTGGTGCCGGTATTGTAGAGCCGACGGTTGGCGTATTTCTTGATGACCGTAACGTCCGAATTCTTGGCCATGCCTCACCCCTTGTCCACGATACCGTCGGCGCCCCGAGGACGCTTTGTGCAACTGCTTCGTTGCGCCGCATAAATGATAGGCACAAAACCGGGCGCTTTCCAAACCTTTCAGCTATTGGCGGCAGCGAGGCGAACCGACGAAGCGGGTTTGACAGCCGTGAACCGCCTCTGCGACAACTGAGAAAAGTGCGACGGCGCCCTATCTGCATCTGAACCAACGGCACCGGATTCGGCGCGGCGCTCACCTCCAGGGAAGGACATGCCATGAATAACGGACAATCGGTCGTCATCGTCGGGGCCGCGCGCACGCCGGTCGGCTCGTTCAACGGCGCCTTCGCGACCGTGCCCGCCCACGAGCTGGGCGCCGCCGTGATCCGCGAGGCGCTCTCGCGGGCCAAGGTCGACGCAGGCGAGGTCGACGAGGTCATCATGGGCCAGATCCTGACCGCCGGCGAGGGTCAGAACCCGGCCCGCCAGGCGGCGATGCTGGCGGGCTGTCCGAAGGAAACCACCGCCTGGGCGCTGAACCAGCTTTGCGGCTCAGGACTGCGCACCGTCGCCATCGGCATGCAGCAGATCGCTTGCGGCGACGCCAAGGTGATCGTCGCCGGCGGCCAGGAGTCGATGTCGATGGCGCCGCACGCCGCGCATCTGCGCTCCGGCCAGAAGATGGGCGACCTCAAGCTGATCGACACCATGCTGAAGGACGGGCTGCTCGACGCCTTCAACGGCTATCACATGGGCACCACCGCCGAGAACGTTTCGCGCCAGTGGCAGATCACCCGCGAGATGCAGGACGAATTCGCGGTGAAGTCGCAGAACAAGGCCGAGGCCGCCCAGAAGGCCGGTCGGTTCAAGGACGAGATCGCGCCCTTTACGGTGAAGGGCCGCAAGGGCGACACGATCGTCGAGGACGACGAGTACATCAAGCATGGCACCACGCTCGACAAGGTGCAGAAGCTGCGCCCCGCCTTCGACAAGGAGGGCTCGGTCACGGCGGCCAACGCCTCCGGTATCAATGACGGCGCCGCGGTGACGGTGCTGATGAGCGAGGCCGAGGCTGAGCGGCGCGGGCTCACCCCGCTGGTGCGGATCGTCTCCTGGGCGACCGCCGGCGTCGACCCGTCGATCATGGGCACCGGCCCGATCCCGGCCTCGCGCAAGGCGCTGGAAAAGGCCGGCTGGAGCGTCGAGGATCTCGACCTCGTCGAGGCCAACGAGGCCTTCGCGGCGCAGGCCTGCGCGGTCAACAAGGATCTCGGCTGGAACCCGGACATCGTCAATGTGAACGGTGGAGCGATCGCCATCGGCCATCCGATCGGCGCGTCGGGCAACCGGGTCCTCAACACGCTGATCCACGAGATGATGCGCCGCGACGCCAAGAAGGGCCTCGCCACGCTCTGCATCGGCGGCGGCATGGGCGTCGCCATGTGCTTCGAGCGAATGTAGAACGACGATAGTAACAGCCGGCGGGCGGATGGAGGTCCGCCCGTTTGATGCCGGCATAAACACGCAACGGGAGGAAACACATGGGCAAAGTAGCCATCGTGACGGGAGGCTCGCGCGGCATCGGCGCGGCGATCTCCAAGGCGTTGAAGGCGGCCGGTCATACGGTGGTCGCCACCTATGCCGGCAATGACGAGAAGGCGAACGCCTTCAAGGACGACACCGGCATCCCGGTCTATAAATGGGACGTGTCGTCCTTCGAGGCGTGCTCCGAAGGGATCGCCAAGGTCGAGGCCGAACACGGCCCGGTCGAGATCCTGGTCAACAATGCCGGTATCACCAACGACGCCATGTTCCACAAGATGACGCCGGAGCACTGGCAGGCGGTCATCGGCACCAATCTGTCCGGCCTGTTCAACATGACCCGCCCGGTCTGGGAGGGCATGCGCGAGCGCAATTTCGGCCGGATCATCAACATTTCGTCGATCAACGGCCAGAAGGGCCAGGCGGGCCAGGCCAACTACTCCGCCGCCAAGGCCGGCGACGTCGGCTTTACCAAGGCGCTGGCGCTGGAAGGCGCCAAGAAGGGCATTACGGTCAACGCGATCTGTCCCGGCTACATCAACACCGACATGATGGCGACGATCTCCGACGACGTCATGCAAAAGCACATCCTGCCGCAGATCCCGGTCGGACGGCTGGGCGAGGCGGACGAAATCGCCCGCTGCGTGGTGTTCCTCGCCTCCGACGACGCCGGCTTCATCACCGGCTCGACGCTGTCGGCCAATGGCGGCCAGTATATGGATTGAGTTCGGTCCGGGGCGGCTGACAATCCACCGCCCCGCTGCCCGTCAGCCGACTGGCAGCATCCGTCGCTCCGCGTCCGACACGAAACAGAGATCGAGCAGCTTCTGGACCTCGGCGGCACGGCGGAAATCCGGCTCGCCATTGACCCCCGACAAGAGCGCGATGACGAACCGGTCGGCGTTGCGTGGTGTCGGCGGACATTCGAGCGGCTTCCAGGTCTGGGTCTCGATATCCGATCCGAGACAGACCCGCAGCATCGAATCGGTCTGGTTCGCCCAGATCTTGAGGGCGCCCTTGTCGCCGTGGATGGTCAGGTCGAGGTCATTGGCCCGACCGGTGGCGTAGCGGCTCATATGGACGACGCCGAGCGCGCCGTTCGAAAACTCCACCGTCATCGCGCAGGAATCGTTGGCATCGAGCTTGTAGGCGCCGATGGCCCCGCCCTCGGCCTTGTCGAAGGTCTTCAGCCTTGCCTGCAAGGCGACGATGTCGAGGCCGGTGCCATAGGTGGCGAAGTCGAGGATGTGGATGCCGATGTCGCCGAGCACGCCCTTGGAGCCGTGCGCCGTCGAGAGGCGCCACAGCCATCGCTCGTCGATGCGCCAGTCGCCCCAATGCTGACCGGTCAGCCAGCTCTGCAGATAACTCGCCTCGACGTGGCGGACCGTGCCGATTTCGCCCGCTTCGATCATCCGCCGCGCCATCTGGATACCGTGGGCGTTGCGGTAGGTGAGGTTGACCATGTTGATCAGCCCCGCCCGCTCGGCCGCCTCAGCCATCTCGAAGGCGTCGTCGGCGTTGACGGCCAGCGGCTTTTCGCAAAAGACCGCCTTGCCCGCCGCCAGAATTTCCAGCGTCGTCGGCTTGTGGACGTTATCGGGCGTCGAGTTGACTACGGCATCGAACTCACCCCATTGGAGCGCGGCGCCGAGGCTGTCGAAGGATTTCGGGATGGCGTGCATGTCGGCGAAGGCGCGGGCCCGTTCGCCATTGGTGTCGCAGGCCGCCACGATCCGGCAACCGGGAATCGACAGGAAATGTTCGGCATGGCGATGCGAGATGCCGCCAGTGCCGAGGATCATGATGCGCTTTTCGCCGGCGGCGGCCCCGGTCTCGCCGTCTCCTCCGCCGCTCATCGGTAGCCGGCCTCCCCGGCCTTGTGCAGCCTCGGGCCCTTGACCTCGAGTGTCTCCGGCGCCTTGTCGGCCGGCACGTTCGGTGCCGCCGCAACATCCTTCCAGGCGGGCACCGGATTGTAGGCCCAGCGCACGGCATTCTTGACGACCGTCTGGATCTCCGCATTGTGGTAGATCGGATAGGTCTCGTGGCCCGGCCGAAAATAGAAGATCTTCCCTGCCCCGCGCTGATAGGTCAGGCCGGACCGGAACACTTCGCCGCCCTCGAACCAGGAGATGAAGACCGTTTCCATCGGCTCGGGCACCAGAAACGGCTCGCCATACATTTCCGCGTTCGGCAGTTCGATCGCAGGACCGATGCCCTGGACGATCGGGTGTGAGCGGTTCACCGCCCATAGTCGCTCCCGTTCGCCCGCCTCGCGCCAGCGCAGCGAACAGGGCGTGCCCATCAGCCGCTTGAATACCTTGGCGAAATGACCCGAATGGAGGACGATCAGGCCCATGCCCTCATGGACGCGGGCTGCGACGCGGTCCGCGATCTCGTCCGAAACCTGCCCATGCGCCTTGTGCCCCCACCACACGAGCACGTCGGTCTCGTCGAGGCGCGCTTGCGGCAGACCATGTTCCGGCTCGTCGAGCGTCGCGGTGGAGACCGCGAAGTCCTGATCGGTCGACAGGAATGCGGCGATCGTACCGTGGATTCCGTCCGGATAGATCTCCTTGACGACCGGGTTCTCCCGTTCGTGGATGAACTCGTTCCACACCACGGTCCGGATGGTCATGGCTTCCTCCGCTCAGATATCGATCTCCGCCCGCTTAAAACGCGTCCATCTAGGCAGGCGGAACACCCCGTTTCGTCAGCTCGCCTCGAGAAGTGCGAAGGGCAGCTTGGCCAAAATCGCGGCAAGCGCAAGTTCGCCGGACGCTTCGACGGTCTCGCCGGTGAGGATGTTGCGCCAGGATCGAGCCGCCAGTTCCTCCGGCAAGCTGATGCGTGTGTCGCCCCAGCGCTCAGCCTGAACGTCGATGGCCTCGCGCCCGTCGAGAAGCGTCAGGCAAAGACGTGGTGCCACGGCAATCGCCGCGCCGCCGGTCTCGTCCGTCCGCGCGAAGGCGATGACGTGCCGCGCCATGTCGCCCACGACCGCCAGCGGCGCATAGCTGCCGGCGGTGAACAGCGCCGGCGTCCGGCCCCGCATCGCCAGCCCCGCGGCCGTCAACATCGCCTTGAGGCGGCCCGTGCGCCAGTCGGCCAGAGCGTCCTCAAACGCCACATCGCCAGCGATCGCCTCGCTGCGCGCGGCGAAATCGACGTCCCGCCTGTTGTCCGGATCGACGAGGGAGAAATCGTAGAATTCCGTGCCCTGGTAGATATCGGGAACGCCGGGGGCGGCGAGCTTGATCACCGTCTGCGACAGCGACGTCAGCGCTCCGGCAGCGACGAAGGGCTGCGCCGCGGCCCAGAAGTCGGCCAGGAACGAGCCCGATTTTTTCGGATCGAGCGCCGCATCGACGAAGCCGCGCAGCGCGCGCTCGTAGGGCTCGGCGGGAGAGGTCCAACTGGTCCAGCGCTTGGCCTCGCGCACGGCCTTTTCCGCGTAGGCCGCCAGACGACCGGCGATCGCCTCCCTCTGCGCCCCGTCGGTGGGGTCGAAATCGGCGGGCAATACGCCGAGCAGCGATTGGTAGAGCCCCCATTCCGTAGCGGGTTCCGGGGCCTCGACACCACCGTCGATGTCCTTGCGCCACGGCGCCATCCGTTCGGCGAATTCCGTGATGAGATCGCGCCAGTGCTCCGGCGCCTCCGACAGCGTGTAAAGCCGGGCGCGGGCGTCCTCGCCGCGTTTGGTGTCGTGGGTCGAGGTGGCGAGCAGGCCCTCGGGCTGGTCCTCTACCCGGATTTGCATGGCCGTGTGGAACGCATCCAGGTCGGCGCCGTAATGATCCGGTTCGCCGCCCACCTCGTTGAGTGCGATGAGCCGGTTGTAGCGGTAGAACGCGGTATCCTCGACGGCCTTGGCCATGACCGCGCCGGTGGTCTGCTGGAACCGCCGGGTGAAGTCCAGCGAAGCGGCGACATCGGCGCCGTCCTCGAAATCCAGCTTGAGCAGGCGGCCGATGAACTGGATCGGCTCGTCGGCCTCGACCTCGCGCCAGGTCATGGCGAGATCGACGGCATCGTCGATGATCGCGATATCGCGCCGCGGCACACCGTCCACCGAGACATAGGTGCGATAGACCGGCAGCGCCGTTGCAACCTCGACGATGGCCCGTGCGATGGTGTCCTGGCCGAGGTCGCGGGTGGCGAGGCCCCTGCCCGCCACCGCCAAGGCGAGACCGGTCAGGTGCGACAGTTCGCCGGCGAGGTTGCGCTGGAAGATCGAGCGCTTCTGCCGGGTGATCATACCCCGTAAATCCTCGTCCTCGCCGAGGAAATCGTGATAGGCCGCCGTCATCGCCTCTTCCTGCCCGGCATCGACGTAGAGGCCCGACAGCGCGGTGATGAATTCGTAGCCGGTGGTCCCCTCGATCTCCCAGGATCGGCGCAACCGTTCGGGGCCGGTCAGGATTTTCTCGACGTGGATAGTCGGCGACCGGCGAACCGAGTGGAACGCCTGCTTCAGTTGTTCTAGGTAGCCCTTCGGGTCGGCCAGACCATCGACGTGATCGATCCGGATTCCGTCCAGCCGGCGCTCGCGGGCGAGCCGGATGACCAGTTGATGGGATTCGCGGAAGACACGCCGCGATTCCTGCCGGACACCGATCAGGTCGGCGATCTCGAAAAATCGCCGGTAGGTGAGTTTCTCGCGGGCCGTCCGCCACCAGGCGAGCCGCCAGGCCTGCGCCTCGTGCAGTTCGTGCAGGGCGTGTTGGTCGCCATTGATCGTCTCAAGCGCGTGCTTAAGGGCCTTGCTGAACCCCTTCTCGGTGAGATGTTCCGAAAAGCGCTCCGCCAGTTCCTCCGCCTCGGCCGGCGTCGAGACGGAAAAGCGTCGCACCATCCGGTCCTTTTCCGGATGATCCATCAAGCCGAAGACATGGCCGTAGGTTCTCGGATCGATCGGCAATCCATAGCCGGCGGCATCGAAGCGCAATTGAGCGTTCTCCGCGTCGAGCTCAACCGACAGATCGCCCTCGGCCAGCGCCTCGCCATAGGGCTTGCCAAGCACCGGAACGAGGATCTTTTCCGCTTCCCAGGAAATATCGAAGGTCTGGGCGTAGCGGCTTTCGGCGCCCCAGCGCAAAACGTCTTCCCACCAATAATTCTTCGGCGAGACCCCCATGTGGTTGGGAACGAAGTCGACGATCAGCGCCAGATCCGAAGCGACCAGGGCATCGCTCATGGCGGTGAAGCCACTCAGCCCGCCGAGATCGTCCTCGAAGGCGTTGTAATCGGTGACGTCGTAGCCGTGGGTCGAACCGGAAGAAGCCGCGAAGATCGGCGAGGCATAGAGATGGCTGACGCCGAGCCGCGCCATATAGGGGGCGAGATCCGCGGCCGTTTCGAACGTCGTGCCCTCGCGAAATTGCAGGCGGTAGGTGGCAACGAGAGGGCGGCTCATGAGGCGATGGGTCTTTCTTCACGCATGGCGGCGGCAAGCGCACGGAAACGCTCGTTCCCCGGCAGGTCCTCGATCGGGACGTCCGAGCGGATACGCCAGTTCGGATATTGGTCGGTCGTACCGGGAAGATTGGGCTGGCGCTCGGCTCCGACCATGTCGTCGAGTTGCACCGTCACTAGCACGGATGGCGTGCGGGCGACGAAGCGGTGGATCGCGACGGCCAACTCGGCGGGCAATTCCGACGGCAGGTCGTCCGTCCCGGCCACCGCTGGGCGCAGATCGTCGGGGAGGATCCCCTCCTCCGCCAATGCCACCGCCAGCGCACGGCGATCATGCCGGCGGCTATCGCGGTCGCGCTCGGTCGCGGCGGCGTCCTGGGTGCCCATCTCGGCCCGCAACGCGATGTCGGCACCCTGCCACCATCCTGCGAGGGTGGCGAGATCATGGGTTGAGACGCAGGCGAGCGCGAGCTTCGGATAGGCGCTCGGCAGCAGAAACTCGGTCTCGCGGTGGCGCTCGAAATACAGCACCCGGTACGATAGAATTCGCGCCGCTTCCATATTGTGCCGGAAGCCCGGCGGCACCGTACCGAGGTCCTCGCCGATGACCAGACAGGCATTCGCCTCCGACGCCGCCGCGACCGCGTCGACCATCGCGCCGAGCGGGTAGCGCACATAGCCGCCGCCTGACGAGGGAATGCCCTCGGGAATCCACCACAGCCGCGCGAGTCCCATGACATGATCGATCCGGATCGCCCCGGCGTTGCGGGTCAGCGCCTCGAAGGAATCGCGCAGTGGCTGATAGCCGCGTTCGGCGAGGGCTTTGGGCGACAGCGGCGCCAGCCCCCAATCCTGTCCCTGGCTGTTGAACATGTCCGGCGGCGAGCCGACCCGCGCCGCGCCGATCGTCAGGGAAGGATCGGCCCAGGTCTCGGCCCCGTCGGGCGCCACGCCCACGGCCAGATCGAGATAGAGGCCGATGGGCATCCCTGCGGCAAGCGCACGCGCCTGCGCCTCGGCCAGTTGCTCCTCTGCGACATACTGCAACCAGCAGTGGAACAGGACGAGATCGGCATTATCCTCGGCAAAGCGCGCAACCTCCGCACTGTCCCGGTTCTGGAGCGCCGCCGGCCAGGAGTGCCAGCCCGCATGGGCTCCGGCCTCGACCTGCCGTTCGGAGATCGCCTCGAACAGCGCGAAGCCCGCAAGGGCCTCGTCGCCGCCGGCGCAAAAACGCTCGAACGCCTGATCCTCGCGGATGGCGTCGATCCGATCGTGGAAGATCTGCTTTAAAAGCCCGCGCTTCACCTTTCCGGCCGCCGGATAGTCGACAAGCGTCCCATCGAGACCCGCGAAAAGACTTGGCTCGGCATCCCTCAGCCGCGCGATCACCTCCGGCCCGCCCGCCAGTTGGTCGACGGCGATGTAGAGCGGATTGAGGAAGCGGCGGCTCGACGGCGAATAGGGGCTGTAACGCCCGGGATCGGCCAGGAAGAGCGCATGCAGCGGATTGACGCCGATGAAGGCCGCCCCTTCGGCGGCGGCCACTTGGGCCAGATTGGCCAAATCCTCGAAATCACCCATGCCGAGATTGCGGTGCGAACGCAGGCTGTAAAGCTGGCAGGCGACGCCCCAGGCGCGATTTGCCGCGATCGCCTCGGGCAACGCGCAGCGCCGCGTCGGCGCGTCCTGCGCTTCGTCGAAGTCGCCGGCCTTGCCATGATCGGGATCGACGCTCAGAACGGCGAGCAGCGCCCGCTTGGCTTCGTCGGATATGACCTGGCGCTCTCCGAGTTCCGAGATATAGGCGAGTTGGATGCCATGGCTCGCGGCAAGTCTGTCGAGTTGCGCGCTCACTGGGCCGGCCCGACAATCAGGCGTTGCTCCTCAAGCCGGAACACCACGGACGGTCCGGGCAAGATGCCGGTTTTCAGATCCGTGTCGGCGCCCTTTGGATGGGCGTGTACCAGCGTCCCACAGGTCAGGTCGCCCTTCATGACATCATCGGGGATCGCCCAGGGCTCGTCATCCAGATTGGCGAAGAGATGCAGGACCGCGCCGCCCTTCAGCACCCAGGCGACGACGAACGCCTTGGAATTATCCGAAACGTGATAGCTGCCGCAATGAGGCGGAATGTCTTCGAGAAGCGGAACAATGTTTTGCCGACGCTTGGCCAGCAGCACCTTCGTCATGGCGAGACGGCGGGCATAAGTCGGCCGCGACATCACCGACCAATCCAGCCGGGAATCACGGAAGGTGGTCTCGGCATTCGGATCGGGGATCAGCTTGCGCGCCTCCTCGTCGCGGAACGCGCCGAACTTCTTGAACTCGCTACGGCGGCCTTCCCGCACGACGTCACCGAGTTCGCCGTCGAAATCCGTAAAGAAGCTGAACGGATGGGTGTCGCCATATTCCTCGCCCATGAACATCAAAGGGATCTGCGGCGACAACAGCAGGATGGCCTGGAGGCATTCGTTCACACGGCGCGACGCGAGATCCGTAAGCCGGTCCCCGAAGGCGCGATTGCCGATCTGGTCGTGGTTCTGCAGGAAATTGACGAAGGCCGTCGGCGGCAGATGGCCGGACGGCTGACCCACCTTACGGTCCCGCGTTTGCGAATGCTGACCCTGGTACACGAAGCCGGTAGCGAGACACTTGGCCATCTGCTCAACACTGTGGCGCACATAATCGGCGTAGTAGCTCTCCTCTTCATGGGTGGCGAGCACATGAGCGCAATGATGAAAATCGTCGTTCCACTCGCCGGAGATAAGCTTGGGCTCGCCCGATGCCCCGCGTTCGATATGCCAGGTGATGTTGCGGTCGTCCTCGCTGGTGAGATGGACGTGCCGGTCCGGGAACGCCGCCCGTACCCGCGTCGCCAGTTCCTCTACCAACGGCGTCTCCGTCGTGTCCTCGATTGAGTCGATGGCGTCGAGGCGAAGCCCGTCGATGCGGTATTCATCCAGCCAATACAGGGCGTTCTCGATCATGAATGCGCGCACCGGCGCCTCGTCATAGGCGATCGCCGCCCCCCAAGGCGTATGGATTTCCTCGTGGAAGAACTCGGGGGCATACGAATTGATGAAATTCCCATCGGGACCGAAGTGATTGTAGACGACGTCGAGGAAGACCATCAGCCCGCGCGCATGCGTGGCGTCGACGAGCCGCTTCAGTCCATCGACCCCGCCATATGCCTCATGCGGACAATAGAGCAGTACGCCGTCGTAGCCCCAGCCCCGCCGGCCGCCGAACTGGGCGACGGGCAGAAGTTCGATCGCGGTCACCCCGACCTCGCGCAGATAGTCGAGCTTGTCGATGACGGCGTCGAAGGTACCCTCGGGCGTGAACGTGCCGGTATGGAGTTCGTAGAACACCGCTTCCCGCCAGGGCCGTCCGGCCCAGTCGGCCGATTTCCACGCGAAGTCTGCGGGATCGACCAACTGCGACAGGCCGTGCACGTCGCCTACCTGCGCCCGCGCCGCCGGATCCGGCACCACATTGTCGCCATTCACGCGAAAACCATAGCCGCCGCCGACCGCGACACGATCCGTGGTGACGCGCCACCAGCCTTCCGCGTCCTTGTCCATGGGGAGAAATTCGAGCGAACCGTCTCCCGTCGCGGCGGCCAGCTCGATCGATTGCGCGCTGGGAGCCCATAGCCGGAACTCGGTATGATCACCGTGCCGGGCAGTACCCCAGGAGGTTTCGAAGGAAGATCTGTCGCTGCTTGCCATGTCCACGGGCCTGCTACCTGTCTCGTTTCGAGTCCCGGACCGCACGCATCCGCACGCGGGCCGCGATCTGAGGGTCGATCAAAATTCGCGGGAAAAAGTCAGCGGCGCGCGTCAACTCATCGGCCGTCGCGCGGACCCGCTTCAATCACCCGTCCCATCAAGGCTAATTGGAGCGGCAACGGTTCGTTCCACCCTCAGGCGCCGTCTATTTTTTCAATGACCAGCGAAATCCAACGTCTCAGGGCCGCCTGATCGCGCCCGCCTCAAGTGGGGAGCGTCATTCCGCCCGTCACGTCCGCTTGCCGTGACCGATCCGGCCGTGAACCAGATCGTGGATGAAGCCCAGCTTGCCAATGACGACCTCGTTGAGGACGAACGGATAGAGGTCGGAATGACCCATCGAGCGATTGAAGGAATTCAGCGCCGCTGAGAGCGCCAGCCAAGCCTCCGCGACTTCCTGGATGGTGATCTGATGGGCGAAGACGTCGAAATTGATCGTCGTCGTCAGAAGACCTTGGCCGTCAACCCGCGGATCGACCGTCACCCCCCAGCTATTGCCGGTCTCCAGCGTATCGACGATGTGGAAATAATGCGCCCAGGTCTCAGCAAAATCCTCCCAAGCGTGCGAGCCAGCGTAGGATGAGACGAAAAAGTTCTGCCAGTCGGGCCTCGGCCCGTTGGCGTAATGCGCCTTCAACGCGTCGCTGTAATCCTGTTCATCGTCGCCGAAGACCGCGCGGCAGGCCTCCAGCGCGCCGCCGTCACGCACCAGGCGGTCCCAGTACCAGTGACCGACCTCATGCCGGAAATGCCCGAGCAGCGTACGATAGGGCTCGCCCATGGCGGTGCGCCGCTTCTCCCGTTCGGCGTCGTCGGCCTCCGCCAAGGCAATGGTGATCAGACCATCGTCGTGGCCGGTCATCACCGCCTCGCCGGTCGCGATATCGCTGGAGAGGAATTCGAAGCCAAGCCCCTCGGGATGCTCCTCGCGGGTTTGCAGCGGCAGGCCGAGCCGCATCGCGGTATAGATCATCCGGTGCTTGGCGCCCTCCATGCGGCGCCACAGCGCAATGTTCTCGGCGTCGGCAAGGTCGGGTACAGTGACATTGTGCCGACAGGCACCGCAAAGCCCGTCGTCGCTGTCCGCGCCGATCAGCCAGTTGCAGACCCCGTATTGATGGTTCTGGCAATATTTCCAGCGCCGTCCCTGCGCATGGTGCCCCGCCTCCACCCACAATCCATCGGCAGGTTCCAGAGCAAGCATCTGGTTCGCCCGCGGCTCGTAGCCGAGCGCGTGGTTGCAGCGTTCGCAGACGACGTTCTCGAAGAACACCACCTGGGAGCAGGACGGGCAGGAAAACAGCTTCATGATGTCATATCCCAAAATGCTTCTTGCGCCAGCAGTGCCGCGCCCATGAATACGCGAACGACCCGGTGGTTCGGGACGCACGAGGGCGATGAAGAGCCCTTCCCGCCCCTTGCGCCGGGCCGGACGGTTTGCCGGGCGGCGCCAAAGCCCTATTGTCCAATGGCCGTCCCGCCGGACCCGGTCCAACGAAAGCCCCGATGTCGATCCTCGCAGCCCTTCACCACGTGACCCACTACCGCTATGATCGGCCTGTGCGGCTAGGCCCGCAGGTGGTGCGGTTGCGGCCAGCGCCCCATTCGCGAACGAAGGTCCCGTCCTATTCGCTGAAGGTCCTGCCCGAGCCGCACTTCGTCAACTGGCAGCAGGACCCCTTTGGCAACTATCTGGCGCGGTTCGTGTTCCCCGAGCCGGCGACCGAATTTCGCATCGTGGTCGACCTCGTCGCCGACATGACCGTCTACAATCCCTTCGACTTCTTCGTCGAGGAGGCCGCCGAGGCGTGGCCGTTCGCTTATGAAGAGCCGCTGAAAACCGATCTGGCGGCCTATCTCGACGCCGAGCCCGCCGGGCCGCTGCTGACCCGTTATCTGGAAGAACTCGACCGCAGCGAGACGCACACGGTCGATTTCCTGGTCGGGCTCAACCGCTCGCTCGAACAGAAGATCGACTATCTGGTGCGAATGGAACCGGGCGTCCAGACGCCCGAGGAGACGCTCGAACACGGTTCCGGCTCCTGCCGGGACACCTCCTGGCTGCTGGTCCAGATCATGCGCCATCTCGGCTTCGCGGCCAGGTTCGTCTCCGGCTACCTGATCCAGTTGAAACCCGACACGGTGGCGCTCGACGGCCCCACCGGCACCGACGTCGATTTCACCGATCTGCACGCCTGGGCGGAGGTGTATCTGCCGGGCGCCGGCTGGATCGGGCTTGACCCGACATCCGGGCTGATGACCGGCGAAAGCCACGTTCCGCTTGCCGCCACACCGCATTTTCGTTCGGCCGCGCCGATCACCGGCGCCGTCAGCTTCGCCGAGGTCGAATTCGACTTCGAGATGACGGTGGACCGCATCGCCGAGCGGCCGCGCGTCTCGCATCCGTTTTCCGAAGAGAGTTGGCAGGCTCTCGACGCACTTGGCGAGCGGGTCGATGCCGATCTCGTGGCCGGCGATGTCCGGCTGACCATGGGGGGCGAGCCGACCTTCGTGTCGATCGACGATTTCGAATCGGCCGAGTGGAACGCCGACGCGACCGGACCGATGAAGCGCGGCCTCGCCGACGATCTCATCCGGCGCCTGCGCGACCGTTTCGCGCCCGGCGGGTTCCTGCATTACGGCCAGGGCAAATGGTATCCGGGCGAGACCCTGCCGCGCTGGACCTTCTCGCTCTACTGGCGCAAGGACGGCGTGCCGGTGTGGAAAAACGCCGACCTCGTCGCCCGCGAGACCGACGCGCAGCCGGTCGGCGCCAAAGAGGCGGAACGCCTCTCGCGCAAGGTCGCCGAAGTTCTCGGCATCGATCCGGATTATGCCGCCCCGGCTTTCGAGGATTCGGCCTATTGGCTGGCCCGCGAGGCGCAGCTTCCCGAAAACGTCGAGCCGACCGATTCCAAGCTGGAAGACCGCGAGGAGCGCGCGCGTCTGGCCAAGGTCTTCGATCGCGGCCTGTCGCAGCCGGCCGGCTACGTGTTGCCGGTCCAGGCCTGGCAAGCGAGAGGCAATATCCGCTGGCAATCGGAACGCTGGACGACCCGCCGCGGGCATCTGTTTCTCGCGCCCGGCGACAGCGCCCTCGGCTATCGCCTGCCGCTCGGCGCCATCCCGCATCTCGACGACGAGGATTATCCCTACACCCATCCGGCCGACCCAATGCAGCCCTTCCCGCCGCTGCCGCCGCAGAACCGCACCCAATACGGGCGCGTCGAAATGCAGCCGCGGCGGGGCAGTGGCGACGATCGCCGGACGATGGCCGAGCCTGTCTCAACCAACGATGGATCGCCAACCGGTCGCCCGTCGACCGCCGCCGGCGCGCCAGACGCGTCGCCGACCGAGATCGAAGGCTCCGTGCGCACCGCGCTGGCGATCGAACCGCGCGACGGCAAGCTCTGCGTCTTCATGCCGCCGCTGGAGACGGTCGAATCCTATCTCGACCTGCTCGGCGCGGTCGAGGACGTGGCCGAAACCGAAGGTCTGCCGCTGCAGATCGAGGGCTACCCACCGCCGGAAGATCCCCGACTCAACGTCATTCGCGTCGCGCCGGACCCCGGCGTCATCGAGGTGAACGTCCACCCGTCTGCCTCATGGCGCGATAGCGTCGACATCACCACGGCGGTCTACGAGGAAGCGCGGCTATCGCGTCTCGGCACCAACAAGTTCTTGATCGACGGCAAGCACGCCGGCACGGGCGGCGGCAACCATGTGGTCGTCGGCGGCGCGACACCACTGGATTCGCCGTTCCTGCGCCGGCCCGACCTGTTGAAGTCGCTGGTCCTCTACTGGCAGCGCCACCCGTCCCTGTCCTATCTGTTCTCCGGCCTGTTCATCGGACCGACCAGCCAGGCGCCGCGCATCGACGAGGCCAGGCACGATCAGCTCTACGAGCTGGAGATCGCCATGGCGCAGATCCCGGCCGAGTCGTCGCTCGTTCCGCCGTGGATGACCGACCGGCTGTTCCGCAACCTTTTGATCGACGTCACCGGCAACACCCACCGCGCCGAAATCTGCATCGATAAGCTGTTTTCGCCGGACGGGCCGACCGGCCGCCTCGGGTTGGTCGAGTTCCGCGGCTTCGAGATGCCGCCAGAAGCCCGCATGAGCCTTGCCCAGCAATTGCTGATCCGGGCGCTGATCGCAAAGTTCTGGAAGTCGCCTCAGACCGGCAAGTTCGTCCGCTGGGGCACCACACTGCACGATCGCTTCATGCTGCCGGAATTCGTCTGGCAGGACTTTCTGGACGTCCTCGCCGATCTCGGCGACGCCGGCTATCCGATGCGGCCCGAATGGTTCGAGGCGCAGGCCGAGTTCCGCTTTCCGTTCTGCGGCAAGATTGAGCGCGGCGGCGTCACGCTCGAACTGCGTCAGGCGCTGGAACCGTGGCATGTGATGGGCGAGACCGGCGCGATCGGCGGCACGGTCCGCTTCGTCGACTCCTCGGTCGAGCGCCTGCAGGTCAAGATGACGAATTTCGATCCGGCCCGGCACATGGTGACCTGCAACGGCCGCGAAGTGCCGCTAACGGCGACGGGCAGCGGTAAAGACGCCGTTGCCAGCGTCCGCTACAAGGCGTGGCAGCCGGCCTCGGGCCTCCACCCGACGATCCCCGTCGACGCACCGCTGACCTTCGACATCTACGATCGCTGGTCGAAGCGCTCCCTGGGGGGATGCATCTACCATGTCGCGCATCCGGGCGGGCTCAACTACGACGTCTTCCCGGTCAATTCCTACGAGGCAGAGGCGCGCCGGCTCGCGCGGTTCGAGGACATCGGCCATACGCCCGGCAGCTTCGAGCCGGCCGCCGAGGCGCCGAACCCGACCTTCCCGATGACGCTGGACCTGCGCCGCCCCCAAGGACTGGCTTGATCATGTCAGCCGAGCGCTGAGAGCGCGTTTGGCGCCGCCTTTAAAATAATCGATCGGAGTGGCTCTTGATATTCGATAGCTGGTACGACTTGTGGCAAATCCTGGTGACCGGCATTCTCGCTTACGCCGGGCTGGTTTTGCTCCTGCGAACCACCGGCAAGCGCACGCTGTCGAAGATGAACGCCTTCGACCTAGTGGTCACTGTCGCGTTGGGCTCGATCCTGGCGTCGGTGATCTTGAACAAGGACACCTCACTGTCTGAGGGCCTGTTCGCCTTTGTCCTCCTTTGCGGCCTGCAATACGCGGTCGCATGGACGTCGCTGCGGTGGAAGCCGGTTCAAAACCTCGTCAAGGCGGAGCCGACACTGCTGTTCTTCGACGGCCGTTTTCTATCGGCCATGCTCTCGAAGGAACGGGTCACGGAGCAGGAGGTCCTGGCGGCGATCCGGTCGCAAGGGACCGCCGACCTCGCCAATGTACGGGCCGTCGTGCTGGAGACGGACGGCTCGTTCAGCGTTGTGGTCGCCCCGCATGGTTCGCCTCTCACCACGCTCCGCCATGTGCAGGGCAGTCCGGACGGAGTGTCACCCCCGTCCGAGGTCTAAGACTGCCTTGCCAACAGCGTCAACCCTCCTGGACAAGCACGATGGTCGCCAAAGGCGGCAGGGTCAGCGACACCGAATAGGGGCGGCCATGGACTGAGTGTTCCTCGGCTTCCTTGCCGCCGAGATTGCCGACATTCGAGCCGCCGTAGATCTCCGCGTCGGTGTTCAGCCGCTCCACCCACTTGCCGCCTGACGGAACGCCAATCCGGTAGTCGTGTCGTGGCATCGGCGTGAAGTTGGAGACGACGAGCACCGGCTTGTCGTCGCGGTCCTTGCGCAGGAAGGCAATCACGCTCTGCTCGACATTCGATGTGTCGACCCACTCGAAACCGGCGGGATCGCAGTCGAGTTGGTGGAGCGCGGGGATCTCCCGGTACATGGCGTTGAGATCGCGCACGAGGCGTTGGACGCCCTTGTGCTCGGTGTATTCGAGCAGATGCCAGTCGAGCGACAGATCGTGGTTCCACTCCCGCGACTGGCCGAACTCGCCCCCCATGAAGATGAGCTTCTTGCCCGGATGCGTCCACATGAAGCCAAAATAGGCCCTGAGATTGGCGAATTTCTGCCATTGGTCGCCGGGCATCTTGCCGAGCAAAGAGCCCTTTCCGTAAACCACTTCATCGTGGCTGAGCGGCAGGATGAAATTCTCCGAATAGGCATAGACCATGCCGAAGGTCATCTGGTGATGGTGATAGCGCCGATGCACCGGTTCCTTGGACATGAATTCGAGCGTGTCGTGCATCCAGCCCATGTTCCATTTGAAGTGGAAACCGAGGCCGCCGGCGAAGGTCGGCTTGGAGACGTCAGGGAAGGCGGTCGACTCCTCGGCATGGGTGGTTGCCTTCGGATAATACTCGCCGACCCGCTCGTTGGTGTCCTTCAGGAACGCCATCGCCTCGAGGTTTTCGCGTCCGCCATGGATGTTGGGCTCCCACTCGCCATGCTCGCGCGAATAGTCGAGATAGAGCATCGAGGCGACGGCATCGACGCGCAGCCCGTCGATGTGGAAGCGGTCGAGCCAGTAGAGCCCGTTGGCGACGAGGTAGTTGTCGATCTCCGGCCGTCCGTAATTGTAGATCAGCGTATCCCAGTCCTTGTGGAAGCCGCGGCGTGGGTCGGGATGTTCGTAGAGCGCGGTCCCGTCGAACTGGCCGAGGCCGTGGATATCGGTCGGGAAGTGCCCCGGGACCCAGTCGAGCAGCACACCGATGCCGGCCTGGTGCAGCGCGTCGACGAGGCGGGCGAAGGCCTCGGGCGAGCCGTAGCGGGACGTCGGAGCATAAAGCCCGATCGGCTGGTAGCCCCATGAGCCATAGAAGGGATGTTCGGAGACCGGCAGGAACTCCACATGGGTAAAGCCCATGTCCTTCACATAGGACACGAGCTCATCGGCCAGAGCGTCGTAGGTGAGGAAGCTGTTGTCGTCGCCCCGTCGCCATGAGCCCAGATGCACCTCGTAGATCGAGATGGGCTTTTCGCGATCCTGCCAGTCGGCGCCATGCTTCTGGAATTCGCCGTCCTGCCAGTCGTGCTCGACCAGCCCTTCCACGACGGAGGCCGTCGACGGCGCCGCCTCTTGCAGGAAACCGACGGGATCGGCCTTCAGCGGCATGATATTGCCGTCCGGCCCGGTCAGTTCGTATTTGTAGACCTCGCCCTTACCGACGCCGGGAACGAACAGCTCCCAGACCCCGCACTCGTGGCGCTTGCGCATGACGTGACGGCGGCCGTCCCAGGAATTGAAGTTGCCGACCACCGACACCCGACGCGCACTCGGCGCGAGCACGGCGAAGGCCGTTCCCTCGACGCCGTCCATCGTGGTGGGATGGGCGCCGAGCTTTTCGTAAAGCCGGTAGTGATTGCCTTCGTTGAGAAGATAGACGTCCTGTTCGCCCAGGATGGTTCCGAAGCGATAGACGTCCTCCTCCTTCCAATGGTCGCCGCCATGGGCGTATTGCAGTCGATAGACGTCGCCGGGCTTGAGGCCTTTGACGAAACCGGAATGAAAGCCCGCGGGACCGAAGCGTTCGAGCTCGCCAAGGACCTTGCCCTGGCTATCGACGACGGCCGCCGCTTCGGCGCCGGGCCGAAAGACCCGCACAATGGAGCCGCCCTGGACCGGCCGCGGCCCAAGCACGGCGAAGGGATCGCCATGCACGCCGCGACCGATCTCATGTGCTTCGTGCTCGTCCGGGCGATGGTCGACCAGGGCCGCTCCACCGCTCTTTTGTGCCGTCTTGTTCATTTCAAAACCTGTCGTTTTTCAAGAAGCGCGATGATCCCGCGCAACGGGATCGACAGCCAGGCGGGCCGCATCGCCGCCTCGTAGCGAAGTTCGTAGAAAGCCTTCTGCAACACGAAGAGATCGAGCAGTTGCGCCGTGGCCGGATCGTCCAGCGCGATGCCGGAGGCCGCGCTCCAATGGACGAGGAAGCTCTCGGCCACCTCGTCGCGCCAGCTTTCCGCCATCTCGCGCAGACGCTCCATCGTGGCGTCATCCGCCGGTCCCGCCTTGTCGCGGGCCGCGAAGGCGGCGTAATCGAAGGATCGCAGCATGCCCGCCACGTCCCTGAGCGGCGAGGATTTGCGCCGCCGCTCTTCGAGCGGGCGCCCCGGCTCACCCTCGAAATCGAGGATGACCACGTCATTCTTGGCGACCAACACCTGACCGAGATGGTAGTCGCCGTGGATACGGATCCGATGCGTCGATACCGCCAGGTGCGAAAAACCGTCAAACCAGGTCAGGATGTCCTTTTCCGCGCCGAGCAACCGCTCCACCCCGTCAGCCGCGGAATCACCGGCCGCGTGCCGCATGCGCGACAGCGCAACAAGCGTATCGCTCACCTCGCGCTTGGCTTCCGCAACGATCTCGGCAAGCGCCGTCGCATCGATCGGCTCGGGATCGAAAGCGGCGTCGCCGGTCTTCGTCGCCAGCGCGGCGTGCATCTCGCCGGTTCGTGTGCCGATGACCGCGCCGGGGTCGATCTGGATGGCCAGTTGCGGCTCTCCGCCGAGGGCTCCGAGGTCTGCGCTTTCATCGCCGGTCGGCTGCTGGCCATAGGCGTTATCGCGCAGATAGCGGGACAGCGCATCGGTAACCACCGTCCAGGCGTCGCCTTGATTCAACACTTGCTCGAACAGGGCGGCGACCGCCGTCCGGCTGCCGTCCTGGCGAACCAGTTCGATCGAGCCGAGCAGAGCGGGGGCTGCTTCGAAATTAGTCTTCTCGGTCAGGAAGCGCGTGACCTCCAGTTCCGGCTGGATGCCGTCGCGCAAACGGCGATAGAATTTCAGGATCGCCTCCTGGCCGATTTGCAACGAGGTGTTCGACTGCTCGCCACTCAGCGCATGGATGTCGTCGGCCTCAACCCCGGCTGCCCGCGTCAGCGCCTCATGCGCCGATTGCGATGTCGCGATCACGAAGGCGCCGCCGGCGAGATCGATCGTCTTGCCGTCGGCGATCATGGCCACCACGAGTTTGGCGAGATCGGGATCGCGTGCCCCGTCGACGACCGCGCCGATCCGCGGCCCCTGGCGGATCTTCATCAAGGTGTAGGGAAGCATCGGCGCCTGATGATGGAGATTGTCTTCTCCCCACCTGGCGCTGAGCGGCAGCAGATAACGGTGCTCGCCCTCGGCCGTGGTCACGGTCAATTCGGTGAAGAGATGCCGCCGCGAACCCATCGGCGGAGGACCGAGCACGTCCACCCGCACCCTGCCCGGCCGCTCGGATTTGCCGGCGAACCAACGCTGCCCCGCGATGAACTCCGGCAGAACGGATTCCATCTCTTGCTGGTTGCGCGTGTTGATCGTGCCGTGAAGGTCGTTGGCGGCGACAATCGTCGAGAAGGCCGGAAGCGGCGCCGGTTCGGTCGATTCGCGCCCCGAGGAGGCCAGGTCGAACCAGAAGAAACCGTAGGCCGGCAGCGTCAGAACGTAGCTTCCCGACCCCACTGTCGGAAACACCGAAAGACCGAGCATTTCCACCGGCGTCGCGCCGGCGTGGGTGGAGAGATCCAATTCCACCGCCTGGGCCGAACTCGATAAATTGGCGACGCACAGGATGCGCTCACCGCCATATTCGCGCAGATAGGCGAGAATCTTGCGGTTGGAGGGATAAAGGAAGGTTATCTCCCCACGGCCAAACGCCTCCTTGGTACGCCGGACCTGAATCAGGCGCCGCATCCAGTTGAGCTGCGAGGACGGATTGTTGGACTGCGCCTCGACGTTGACCGCCTGATAGCCGTAGACCGGGTCCTGGATCACCGGCAGATAAAGCCGTTGCGGGTCGGCGCGGGAAAAGCCGCCATTGCGGTCGGCGGACCATTGCATCGGGGTGCGCACGCCGTCGCGATCGCCGAGATAATAGTTGTCGCCCATGCCGATCTCGTCGCCGTAATAAATGGTCGGCGTGCCCGGCATCGACATCAACAGGGCGTTGAGGAGTTCCACCTTGCGCCGGTCGTTGCCCATCAGCGGCGCCAAGCGCCGGCGAATACCGAGATTGATCCGCGCCCGCGTATCGCTGGCATAGGTCGACCACAGATAGTCCCGCTCTTCCTCGGTGACCATTTCCAGCGTCAGCTCGTCATGGTTGCGCAGGAAGATCGCCCATTGGCAGTTTTCCGGGATTTCCGGCGTCTGCCGCATGATGTCGGTGATCGGGTGCCGGTCCTCCTGGGCCAGCGCCATGTACATGCGCGGCATCAGCGGGAAGTGGAACGCCATGTGGCATTCGTCGCCGTCGCCGAAATAGGGGTGCGTGTCCTCCGGCCACTGATTGGCCTCGGCCAACAGCATCCGGTCGGGATAGTGTTTGTCGAGATCGGTGCGGATGGCCTTCAGGACGACGTGGGTCTCGGGCAAATTCTCGTTGTTGGTGCCTTCCCGCTCGACCAGATAGGGAATCGCGTCGAGCCGCAGCCCGTCGACGCCCTTGTCCAGCCAGAAGTGCATGACCGACAGCACTTCCTCGAGAACCTTCGGATTGTCGAAGTTCAGATCCGGCTGGTGCGAATAGAAGCGGTGCCAGAAATACTGGCCCGCCACCGGGTCAAAGGTCCAGTTCGACGTCTCCGTGTCGAGGAAGATGATGCGGGTCTGGTCGTAGCCCTTGTCGTCATCGGCCCAGACGTAGAAATCGCGCTCGGGCGAGCCCTTCGGCGCGTTGCGCGCCGCCTTGAACCAAGGATGCTGGTCGGAGGTGTGATTGATGACCAACTCGGTGATCACCCGCAGTCCGCGCTTGTGCGCTTCCTCGATCAATCGCTCGATGTCGTCCAGATTGCCGTAGGACGGATTGACCGAGCGGTAGTCCGCGATGTCGTAGCCGTCATCGCGCAGCGGCGACGGATAGAACGGCAACAGCCAGATGGCCGTGACCCCGAGCTCCTGGACATAGTCCAGCCGGTCGAGCAGCCCGGCGAAGTCTCCGATCCCGTCGCCGTTCGAATCGGCGAAGGTCTTGACGTGGAGTTGGTAGATGATCGCATCCTTGTACCAGTCCATGGCCTCGGGATCGGGGCCCGGGGTCGGCTCGTTCGGAGCGATGGAGACTTGCTCGTTCATGTTGGTTGCAGCTTCCGGCGTTGGGGTGTCAGCGGGAGATCTTGAAGACGGCGTAGGGCCGGTCGTGCGGGTTCATCCACCAGTGCTGGACCTTGCCCTTCCAGGCGAAGCTCTGACCGGTGACCATGTCCTCGACCATCACCGATCCGTCGTCCGGCAGCCCGAATTCCCATAAGGGCACCTCGAAATGGCCGCCCTGCGGCGCATGCGGATCGAGGGTGACGGCGAAGAGCAGGAAGGAGGAGAGGTCGGCCGTCCGCTTGCCGTAATAGAGGATGTTGTCGTTGTGGAAATTGTAGAAGGCGAGGCTGCGGAAATCCTGCATCGCCTTTTCCGAGCGGCGCAGCCGGTTGAAGAAGGCGATGTCGTCGCGAATGTTGCCCTCGGCCTTCCAGTCGAAGGCGCGAATCTCGTATTTCTCGGAGTTGAGATATTCCTCCTTGCCCGGAACCGGCAGGAACTCGCAGAGCTCGAAACCCGAATAGACACCGTAATTGCCGGCGAGCGTCGCGGCCAGCGCGAGGCGGGTGCGAAACCCCGGCCGACCGCTGACCTGGAGATAGATCGGGTTGATGTCCGGCGTATTCACGAAAAAATTCGGCCGCATGTATTCGGCCGCTTCCGTGCGCGTCAGCTCGGTCAGATACTCGGTCAGCTCCGCCTTGGCGTTGCGCCAGGTGAAATAGGAATAGGACTGGTTGTAGCCGACCTTGCCGAGCCGCTTCATCACCTTCGGCCGGGTGAAGGCCTCGGCGAGGAACACCACGCCGGGATCGACCTTGCGGACCTCCGCGATCATCCATTCCCAGAACGGAAACGGCTTGGTGTGGGGATTATCGACGCGGAAGATCCTGACGCCCTTGTCGAGCCAGAACAGGACGATGTCGCGCAGCTCGTACCAGATCGAGGGTAGCGCACCGCGATAGAAATGGACGTTGACGATGTCCTCGTACTTCTTCGGCGGGTTCTCGGCGAATTTGATGGTGCCGTCCGGCCGCCAGTCGAACCATTCGGGGTGCTGCTTGATCCAGGGATGGTCCGGCGAGCACTGGATGGCGAAATCGATGGCGATTTCCAATCCATGCTGCTTGGCCGCCTCGACCAGCCGCGCGAAATCCCCGAAGCTGCCGAGTTCGGGATGGATGGCATCGTGGCCGCCCTCGTCCGAGCCGATCGCGTAAGGACTGCCGGGATCGTCAGGCCCCGGCGTCAGCGTATTGTTCTTGCCCTTGCGGTTGGTGCTTCCGATCGGATGGATCGGCGGAAAATACAGAACGTCGAAGCCCATCTCCTGAATGTCGGGCAGACGCTGGATGACGTCGTCGAAGGTTCCGTGCCGGTTCACGTCGCCGGATTGCGAGCGCGGCATCAGTTCGTACCAGGCCGAAAACGCCGCCGCCGTCCGGTCGACCCAGACCGGCACGTCGATGTGATAGCGGGACAGATGCGTGCGGTGGCCGGCGGCGTCGAGCAGCGCGATCGTGTCGGCGGCCTGCATCAGCACGTACTGGCCGTCGGCGTCGCCCTTGGCGCTGAGCTTCTCCAGCTTCTCGTGAAGCTTCGCCACCGCCTTCTGATCGGATTTGGAACCACGCCCTGACGTTGCGGCGTTTTTGACCAACTCACGCGCTTCGGTCAGTTCCAGGTCGCTCAGCTTGCCCGCGTCGCGCTTCTTCGTCGCCTCGTCGCGCCAGGTCGCATAAAGATCGCGCCAGGCGATGATCGAAAAGCGATAGGGACCCGGAACCTCGAAGACGATGTCCGCCGACCAGCGGTCGTTCGCGACGAATGTCAGTGGCGTCTCGCTCCAGGCCTCGTCGTCCGCCGAGCCGTAGACGACCGCTGCGGCGATTTCGTCGTGCCCGTCGGAAAACACGTCGGCGGAGACGGTTAGCGGTTCGCCCTCGGCGCGCTTGACCGCGAAGCGTCCGCCATCGATCTCAGGCGCGACGCCCTCGATAGCGATGCGGTTTTCGGCCAGCGCCAGGAGGCGCGTTTCGCTCTCGGCAACCTTGGATGTCAAAGCTTTTTTCTGCTTGCGGGCTGCGGCGACGGGTTTGTCCATGGACGGCCTTCAGGTTCAACAGTCAGGAAAGACGACGCGGAGGTAAACGCTACCGCGCGAAAAACTCCGAACCTTAAGGGATAGGAAACCTTTGTCCCATGTCCAGTCTCGGCTACCGGTACGGAATGCGAAATGACCCGCTCGATCAGATTAAGGGCCGAGACGGGCAGGTTGTTCCGGCGAATCCGGTGAAAGTCCCGCCGGCTTGACGCTGTTCACCCCGCGAAGGCCTGCACCGTCTGGCGTTGCTCGCCCAAGCCCCGGCCGCCCAGCGTGATGATGTCGCCGGGCTTGAGATAACGCTCCGGCTTCATTCCCATGCCGACGCCGGGCGGGGTTCCGGTGATGATCACATCGCCCGGCATCAGCCGCATGAATTGCGAGATGTAGGAGACCAGCGTGGTGATCGGGAAAATCATCGTCGCGGTCGAGCCGGTCTGCATGCGCTCGCCATTGACGTCGAGCCAGAGATCGACGGCCTGCGGGTCGCCGAGCGCATCGGGCGTGACCAGCCAGGGGCCGAGCGGGCCGAAGCTGGGGGCGCTTTTGCCCTTCATCCACTGCCCACCGCGCTGCGTCTGGAAGGTGCGCTCCGAGACGTCGTTGCACAGGCAAAAGCCGGCGACGTGGTCCATCGCCTGCGCTTCCGACACGTAGAGCGCCTCCTCGCCGATCACGATGGCGATCTCGACCTCCCAGTCGAGCCGGTCCGAACCTTTCGGGACGATCACATCGTCATGCGGCCCGACGATCGAAGAGGGCGCCTTGTTGAACAGGATCGGCTCCGCCGGAATGTCCATCCCGGACTCCTTGGCGTGATCGGCATAGTTGAGCCCCACCGCGATGAAGTTCCCGACCCGGCCGACCGGCGGGCCGATGCGATGCGACGGGTCCACTTTGGCCAAGCCCTTGGGATTGAGCGCGCGCAGCCGCTCAAGCGCCGCCCGAGAGAGCGTCTCGCCAGCAATATCCTCGACCTCCTCCGACAGATCGCGAAGAACGTTTTCGTCGTCGATCAGACCCGGCTTTTCCGCGCCGCTCTCGCCATATCGCACCAGTCGCATCCGCTTCTCCCTTGCTTGCGGGCTTCAGGCCAGCACCATTTGGCGCCGTCGCCTTGTCTGCAGGGAAGATAGCCGCGAACACGCATTTGTCGCGGTGGGTGCGCGATATTTACCGGGTGCGACCTGCTACTGCGCCGCTTCGCCCGCCTGCTTTGAGCCTGTCAGAGGCGCATGGTCGGGACGCGGCGGCAATGGCTTCGAAGCCGCCGCCCCGCGGTCATAGAGGCGGTAGCCGTGCGCATAGGTCGCGACAGTGGCGCGTTCGTCGCCGAGGATCATTAGCACGAACAGCTCTTCCTCCAGGGTCTCGACCCGCGCCATGCGCCGGCGCATGGCCGAGGTCGCGCAAGTATCGAGGACGACGAGGTCGGCCTCGAGCCCCGGCGCGATGCGCCCAATCCGGTTGTCGAGCCCCATCGCCGCCGCGTTGCCGGCGGTCAGCATGTGGAAGGCGTCGAAGGCGGGCAGTTTCTGCCCCTGCAGCGCCAGCACCTTGTAGGCTTCGGCCGCCGTCCGCAGCATCGAATAGCTGGTGCCGCCGCCAATGTCGGTCGCGAGCCCCACCTTGATGCCGGCGGCGCGCGCGGCAGCGAGATCGAACAGCCCCGAGCCGAGGAAGAGGTTCGAGGTCGGACAGAACACTGCCGTTGCGCCCTTTTTGGCGAGCGCCTCGCGCTCGCGCTGCGACAAATGGATGCAGTGACCGAACAGCGCTCTGGGACGGACAAGGCCGAAGCGTTCGTAGACTTCCGTATAGTCCTTCGACCAGGGGAACGCCTCCCGGACGAAGGCGATCTCGGCGGCATTCTCGGACAGGTGGGTCTGGATGTGGAGGTCGGGGTGCTCGACCGCCAGCGCCTCGCAGGCTTCCAGTTGCGCTGCGCTCGAGGTCGGCGCGAAGCGCGGCGTGATGGCATAGTCAAGCCGGCCCTTGCCGTGCCATTGGCGGATCAGCGACTTGGACTGCTGATAGCCGGACTCGGCAGTGTCGAGCAACGCCGGCGGCGCGCCGCGATCCATCATCACCTTGCCGGCGACCATGCGCAGGCTCCGCCACGCCGCCTCGGTGAAGAACGCCTCGACGCTTTCGGGATGGGTGGTGCAATAGACGCCGGCCGTCGTCGTGCCGCTCGCCAGAAGCTCGTCGAGGAGGAACCGCGCGCCCTCGGCCGCCACCGCCGGGTCGCCGTAGCGGCTCTCCGCGGGAAAAGTGTATTTCGCCAGCCATTCCATCAACTCGGTGCCGTAGGAGGCGATCACCTGCGTTTGCGGCATGTGCAGATGCGGGTCGATGAAGCCGGGCATCACCAGATGCGGCCGGTGATCGGCGACCGGCGTTTCGGGCCGCAGTCTGGGCAGCAGCGTCGCGGCTTCGCCGACTTGGCGGATGATCCCCTTGTTGACGACGACCAGCCCGTCCGTGATGTAACGGACCGCCGCCCCCTCGCCCTCCTCGGCCGGGTCGGCGTCGAACCAGAGCAACCGCCCCCGGATCGCGATGCTGCCACCGACGCGTGTCACGGTTGCCCGCCGTCGGCGACATAGCGGCCGGAGCCGGATGCGATCCACGCGGCAAGGGTCTCGCGTTCGGCCGGTTCGAGGCCGGTGACGTTGCCGGGCGGCATGGCGTGGCTGCGCACGGCCTGACGCTCGATCAGCGACGCGTAATGGATGATGTCGTCTCCCGTTTCCAGGCGGATATCCTTCGGTGCCGTCGCGAGCCCCGGCCACAGCGGCTCGCTGGCGTGGCACATGGAGCAGCGCGACAGCACGATCGCCTCCGCCTCGGCGAAATGCGGCGAGGCGGCCAGCGCGACGACCGGGTCGCCGTCCCACCGGCGCGACGCTTCCGCACCCTCACCGGACTTCGCCTCGGCCCGCCAGCCCGGCGCACCCGACAGGGTGATAACTGCGGCGAAGAGCAGACCGGCGACCGCCCAGCACCACCAGAGCTGCCGACCGGTGGCGTGCATCGTGTTGAAGTAGTGCCGGATGACCGCGCCGATCAAAAGCACCAACCCGGCGATCGCCCAGTTCCACTCCGTCGCGAAGGCCAGCGGATAGTGGTTCGACAGCATCAGGAAGATAACCGGCAACGTCAGGTAATTGTTGTGCAGCGAGCGCTGCTTGGCTTCCTGGCCGAGCCGTGGCTCGGGTGTGCGGCCCGCCTTGAGGTCGGCGACGACGATCTTTTGGTTCGGGATGATGATGAGGAACACGTTGGCGGTCATCAGCGTCGCGATCATCGCGCCGGTGTGGAGCATCGCGCCACGGCCCGAGAAAACCTCCGAGAATAGGAAACTCGCCGCGACCACGTAAACGAACAGGACGGCGAGCAAGGCCGTGTCGTTCTTCTTCAGTGGCGACTTGCACAGCCGGTCATAGACCAGCCAGCCGAGCGCCAGCCCGCCAATGCCGAGCGCGCTCGCGCCCCAGACCGGCAGATCGGCCTTTGCGGGATCGATCAGATAGAGATCGGCGCCGACATAGTAGACCAGGAAAAGCAGCGCGAAGCCCGACAGCCAGGTGGAATAGCTCTCCCATTTGAACCAGGTCAGATCCTCCGGCATCGCTGGCGGCGCGACCATGTATTTCCGCAAATGGTAGAAGCCACCGCCATGCACCTGCCAGGCTTCGCCGCCGACGCCCTCGGGCAGTTCACGCGGCTTGCGCAGCCCGAGATCCAGCGCGATGAAATAGAAGGACGAGCCGATCCAGGCGATGGCGGTGACCACGTGCAGCCAGCGCACGGCGAAGCCCAGCCATTCGGAGAAATAGGTCCACATTCGCGAGTTGCCTCGAAGCGCCGCCCCCTTGTCGCGGTGCCTCCTGATAGGTCTCGAATAAGGCTGTCATGCGCCCGCCGTTCAGGAGACGGGGAAGGCGCGAGCCTGTTGGGTTCGGTATCGGCAAGGGGCGGCGAAGCGCCCCTTGCCGTGTCGTCGGGCGCTTGAGAGCGCCGTGCCTCAGCTCTTCACGCCTTCGACGTACCAGTCCATCTTCAGAAGGTCTTCGTCCGACATGGCGTCGCCTTCCTGAACCTTCACCTCGCCCGACTGGTCCTTGATCGGGCCGGTGAACACCTCGTAGGAGCCGGCCTTGGTGTCGTCGACGATCTTCTGCGCCGCTTCCTTCACGTCGGCGGGCATCTTGTCGTTGAAGGGCGCCATCTCGACCTCGCCCTCCTTCATGCCGAGCCAGACATTGTCGGCCTTCCAGGTGCCATCGAGCATCGCCTGTACGCGCTCGACATAGTAAGGACCCCACTGGTCGACGATCGCCGTCATGTGGGCGTTGGGCGCGAAGCTGGTCATGTCCCAGGCCTGGCCGAAGGCGATCGCCCCGCCCTGCTCGGCGGCCTGCAGCGGTGCCGGCGAATCGGTGTGCTGGGTGATGACGTCGGCGCCCTGACTGAGCAGCGCCTTGGTCGCATCGGCCTCCTTGGCGGGATCGTACCAGGAGTTGACCCAGACCACCTGAGTCTCGAAATCCGGATTCACCGCCCGCGCCGCCAGCGTGAAGGCGTTGATGCCCATCACCACTTCCGGGATCGGGAAGGAGGCGATGTAGCCGGCCTTGCCGCTCTTTGACATCTTCCCGGCGATCGTGCCGAGCACTGCGCGACCCTCGTAGAAGCGGGAATTGTAAAGGCCCATATTGTCGGAGCCGGTCTGGTAGCCGGTCGCGTGCTCGAACTTCACGTCCGGGAACTGCTTGGCGACCTTGATGGTCGGGTTCATGAAGCCGAAGGAGGTGGTGAACACGATGTCGTTGCCGTCCTGGGCAAGCTGACGGATCACCCGCTCGGCGTCGGGCCCTTCCGCGACATTTTCGACAAAGGTGGTCTCGACCTTGTCGCCGAGCTTCTCCTCCAGATATTTGCGCCCCTGGTCGTGAGCATAGGTCCAGCCGAAATCGCCGACCGGGCCGACATAGACGAAGGCGGCCTTCACCTTGTCCTTTTTCTCGCCGTCCTGCGCGGTCGCCGGCAGGCCGAACGAGACTGCGGCAACGAGTGTGACGGCTCCTGCCATCAATCGGCGTCGATTGGTGTTGAACATCGCGGGACTCCTTGGGGTGGTTGGGGTTGCTGTCAGGCGCTCGCCCGGAACGGTTGGCCGAGGCAGGCCGGTGCCGCGGTTCGGACGCTTCCCTTGCCGGCCGAAATGATGGCAAGGACGAGGATGGTTGCCAGATAGGGCAGGCTGGCAAGAAATTCCGGCGCGAACAGATTGAAGCCGGCCGCCTTTGCCTGCAACTCCAGCGTGATGACCGCACCGAAGAGATAGGCGCCGAGCACCAGCCGCCCCGGCCGCCATGAGGCGAAGACGACGAGCGCGATGGCGATCCAGCCGCGACCGGCGGTCAGCCGCTCCGCCCACATCGGCGTCAGCACCAGCGAATAATAGGAGCCGGCAAGCCCGGCCATGGCGCCGCCGAACAGGACCGCGAGATAGCGCACCTTGAGAACGGGATAGCCGATCGCGTGGGCGGCGCTGTCGCTCTCCCCGACCGCGCGCAGGATCAGCCCGGCGCGGCTGTGTCTCAGGAACCACCAGATCGCGAGGGCCAGCGCGAGCCCGAGATAGACCAGCGGCGAGTGGCCGAAGATCACCCGGCCAATGGGATCGCTCGCGAGCGCGGCGGGGAAGACCGGTCCGAGCGTCGCGGTGGTGATGCCCACATAGGGCGCGCCCAGAAGCGCCGAGACGCCCGTCCCGAAGATGGTCAGGGCGAGACCCGTCGCCACCTGATTGGCCATCAGGCTGAGCGTCAGGACCGCGAAGATCAGCGCCGCCGTGGCGCCCGCGACCATCGCCGCCAACGCGCCAAGCGTCGGGATCCCGGTGGTATAGGCGATGGCAAAGCCGGTGACGGCGCCGATCAGCATCATGCCCTCGACGCCGAGGTTGAGGACGCCGGACTTTTCCACCACCAGTTCGCCGAGCGCGGCGATCAAGAGCGGCGTCGCCGCACCCGCGATCGTCATCAGGATGGAGATGAACAGTGCTGTGGTCATGTCGCCGGCTCCACCTCGATACGGCGGGTCTCCGGAGACGGGCCTCCGGCCTTGCGTCGCACGACAAGCCGGTAGCGCACCAGAAGATCGGTCGCGAGCAGGAAGAACAGCATCATCGCCTGGAACACGCCGGCTGCGGCCGACGGCAGTCCGATCGTCGTCTGGGCGCTCTCGCCGCCGACATAGGTGAGCGCCAGCACCAGCGCGGCGACGAGGATACCGAGCGGATTGAGCCGTCCGAGAAAGGCGACGATGATCGCCGTATAGCCGTAGCCGGTGGGAAATTGCGGCACCATCTGGCCGAAGGGGCCGGATGCCTCGAGAATTCCGGCAAGGCCGGCGAGGCCGCCGCCGACCAGCAGCGCCAACCAGACCGTCGAGGATTGGCGGAAGCCACCATAGCGGGCCGCGTTCGGCGCCAGCCCGACGACGCGGATCTGAAACCCGGTGATCGACCGCGTCATCAGAAACCAGGCGGTCAGCGCCAATGCCGCCGCGATCGGTATGCCGTGATGGATCAGCGTGCCGGGCACGGCGATCGGCAGCGTCTGGGCAGCGGTGAACATCGCAGTCTGGGGGAAGTTGAAGCCCATCGGGTCTTTCCAGGGACCGCGCATCAGATAATAGAGCAGCTGGATCGCCACATAGTTGAGCATCAGGCTGGACAGGATCTCGTTGACGTTCAGCCGCGTCTTGAGGAAGGCCGGCACGCCGGCCCAGATCATGCCGCCGAGGACGCCGGCCGCGATCATGACGGGCAGGACCCAGAAGCCTTCGACGTCAAGAGTCAGCAAGGCGACGCCGGTGCCGGCGAGCCCGCCCAGGATGTACTGCCCCTCGGCGCCGATGTTCCAGATGTTGGCGCGGAAGCCGATGGCCAGGCCCGTCGCGATGATCGCCAGCGGCGCGGCCTTCACCAGAAGGTCCTGCCAGCGATAGGGATTGAACAGCGGCACGACGAAAATCTGGTAGACCGCCTTGAGACCGTCATGGCCGAGCAGCGTAAAAACGATCGCGCCTGCGACGAGGGTTGCCAGGACCGCGAAGACCGGGGCTGCCAGCATCATGGCGCGGCTCGGCTCCCGGCGGGGCTCGAAAACGAGGGCCATCAGGCGGCCCTCTCGGCGCCGGCCTTCTCGTCCCCGTGAGCGCCGTGGATGCCGCCCATCAAAAGACCGACTCGCTCGATGGAAATCCCCTGGACGTCCATCGGCTCCGACAGCCGCCCCTCGTTGATGACGGCGATCCGGTCGCAAAGTTCGAGAAGCTCGTCGAGGTCCTGGCTGACGACGACGATCGCCGCGCCCCGGGCGGCCAGGTCGATCATCGCCTGGCGAATGAACGAGGCCGCGCCCGCATCGACGCCCCAGGTCGGCTGGGAGACGACGAGTACGGCAGGGTCCTGCATGATCTCGCGTCCCATGACGAATTTCTGCAGATTTCCGCCGGACAGACTTCCCGCCAAGGCGCCCGGCCCCGTCGCCTTGACCGAGAAGGCATCGATGACGGAGGCCGCATAGTCGCGCGCGGCGCCCGCCTTGATGATGCCGCCGGCGGCAAGCCCCATGCGCTTTCGCGCCGACAGGACCGCATTCTCGGTAAGCGACAGGCCCGGCACGGCAGCATGGCCGTTGCGCTCTTCCGGCACGGTCGCCAGCCCGAAGGCCCGCCGCCCGTCGACCGAACGATTCGAGATCGTGCCGCCGTCGATCATGATCTTGCCGGTCACGCCGGCCATTCGCTCGCCCGACAGCACCTGAAGCAGTTCGTTCTGGCCGTTGCCGGCAACGCCCGCGATGCCCAGCAGTTCGCCGGAGCGCACCTTGAAGGAGATATCCTTGAGGCTGGCGCCGAAGGGCGGCTCGCCCGGCGCCGACAGATCACTCACGGCAAAGCGGACCTCGCCGCTGACGCCGCCCTCCTTGCCGGACAGATCCTTCAGGTCACCGCCGATCATCAGTTCGGCCATCGAGCGCGCCGACTCTTCACGGGGATCGCAGGTGGCCACCACCTTGCCACCTCGGAGGATCGTCGCCGTCTCGCAGAGTTCCTTGATCTCGTGCAGCTTGTGGGAAATATACAGGATCGAGCAGCCCTCGCGGGCAAGGCGGCGCAGCGTCTCGAACAATTGCCCAACTTCCTGCGGGGTCAGGACCGAGGTCGGCTCGTCCATGATCAACAGCTTTGGCCGCTGTAGCAGCGCCCGGACGATCTCGATCCGCTGCCGTTCGCCGACCGACAGCGTATGAACGAAGCGATGGGGATCGAGCGTCAGATCGTAGGAGGCGAGAACGTCCCGGATCGCGGCTTCCAATTCCCGGCGCGGCGGCGGGCTGTCCATCCCAAGCGCGATATTCTCCAGGACCGTCATCGCCTCGAACAGCGAGAAGTGCTGGAACACCATGCCGACACCGAGCGCGCGGGCCTCGCGTGGCGAGTGGATCGTCACCGGCGTCCCGTCGAAGGCGATCGTGCCCTCGTCCGCCTTCTGCACGCCGTAGATGATCTTCACCAGCGTCGACTTGCCGGCGCCGTTCTCGCCCAGCAGCGCGTGGATTTCGCCGGGCGCCACTGAGAACGACACCTGATCGTTCGCGACGACGCCCGGGAAGCGCTTGGTGATGCCGGAGAGCTGCAGGCGCGGCGCCATGTCGATGTGGGTCATCCCGTTGATCTCACGTCGGCACTATGGCATCGCCCGTTCCGCCCTGCAAAGCGATCGATCAGCTTTTCCTGTTGATCGGAAAGCAGGCAGACGGCCAGCTCCGCCACCGTCAATGCGGCGATCACCTCGGGGCGCTTGTCATGCAGCGCGGCCCCGCCGATCGGCAGCGTCAGGCGGGCGATGTCGGCGTCTCGCCCCTCATCCGCCAGATAGCGGCGAAACCGTTCGCGCTTCGTCGCCGAGCCGATCATGCCGACATAGGCGGCGTCGCCCCGCGCCAGCGCCGCCGCGGTGATCAGGAAATCCAGCGAATGCTCATGGGTCATCACCACGAACGCCGTGCTCGCGGGAGCGGCGGCGACCTCGGCCTCCGGCAGCGCGGCGGCGACGGTCTCGACCGCCTCGGGCAGGCCGACCAAGGTCTCCGGCCGGCTGTCGACGAGGCGCACGCGAACCGGCAATAGCGCCAGGGCTGCGGCGAGCGCCCGGCCCGTATGCCCCGCGCCGAAGATCAGCGCCAGCGGCCGTTCCGCCTTCTCGCGCGCCTCGACCGCCTCCAATTCCCACAGCAGGGCTTCATCCGCCCGGCGCAGCGACAGCTCCACCCGCCCGCCGCAGCACTGGCCAATCGCGGGTCCAAGCGCGACGTCCATCGCCGCCTCGGTCTCGCCGGACACGAGCATCGCCCGCGCCCGCTCGATCGCATCGAATTCGAGCCGTCCGCCGCCGATCGTGCCGGCGAACTGCGACGGCGTCACCAGCATCGCCGCGCCCGTCTCGCGCGGCGTCGAGCCGAGCGCGCGTTCGACGCGGACTAACACGGACGGCTCGTTGGCGGCGGAGGCGGCGCGAAGGGCTGCGGCGATGCTCATCCAGCCCCACGCACCTGTTCGACCGCGGCGAGCACACGCTCGGGCGTCGCCGGCGCGTCCAGATCGGGGAAGGCCTTGCCGTCTCCCGCCGCACACACCGCGTCGGCCAGCGCCGAGAACACCGAAATCGCCAGCATCAGCGGCGGTTCGCCGACCGCCTTGGAGCGATAGATCGTCGGCGCGCGGTTTTCGCCCTTGTCCCAGATCGCCACGCGGAAATCGTCCGGGCGATCGTTGGCGGTCGGGATCTTGTAGGTCGACGGCGCATGCGTCTTGAGCCGGCCCTTGTCGTCCCACCACAGCTCTTCCATGGTCAGCCAGCCCATCCCCTGGATGAAGCCACCTTCGATCTGGCCGAGGTCGATCGCCGGGTTCAGCGACTGACCAACATCATGGAGGATGTCGGCGCGCAGCAGGCGATATTCGCCGGTCAAGGTGTCGATGACGACCTCCGAACAGGCCGCGCCATAGGCGAAATAGTAAAATGGCGTGCCGCGCGCGCTCTCACGGTCGTAGCTGATGCCGGGCGTCGCATAGAACCCGGTCGAGGACAGCGAGATGCGCGCGAGATAGGCTTCGCCGACGAGATCGGAAAAGCGCTTCTCGTCATTGCCGATCCGCACCCGGTTGGCCGCGAAGACGATTTGGTCCTTCGGCACCTTGTACCGCTCTGCGGCATAGTCGATCAGCCGGTCCTTGATTTTCCGGGCGGCGGCCTGTGCGGCCATGCCGTTGAGGTCCGAACCGGAGGAGGCCGCCGTCGCCGACGTATTCGGCACCTTGGCGGTCGTCGTGCCGGTGATCTTCACCTTGTCGATGTCGATCTGGAATTCCTCGGCGACCACCTGCGCAACCTTGATGAACAGCCCCTGCCCCATCTCCGTACCGCCATGGTTGAGATGCACCGAGCCATCCTTGTAGACATGGACGAGCGCGCCGGCCTGATTGAGATGGGCGGTGGTGAAGGAGATGCCGAATTTCACCGGCGTCAGCGCCAGGCCCTTTTTGAGAATCGGGTTGTCGGCATTGAAGGCCTTTATCGCCTCGCGCCGGGCGCGGTAGTCGGACGAGGCCTCCAGTTCCGCGACGATCTCACCGATCACCGAGTCGGTCACCGGCATATGATAGGGGGTCAGGGCCGGTTTCTCTCCACCCTCGGTCGACGGATAGAAATTGCGCTTCCTGACGTCGAGCGGGTCGAGCCCCGCCTCGAAAGCGATGTGGTCGATGGCGCGCTCGATCCCGACCATGCCCTGCGGCCCGCCAAAGCCACGAAACGCGGTATTCGATACGGTATGGGTCTTCAGCCGCCGCGAGTGGATGCGGGCGGCCGGCAGCGCATAGGCGTTGTCGGCGTGAAACATCGCCCGGTCGGCGATCGCGGCCGACAGATCCTTCGAGTAGCCGCAGCGCACGAAATGCTGGAAGTCGACGGCGGCGATCCGCCCGTCCGCGTCGAAACCGAAATCGTAGTCGATCCGCACCTCGTGCCGCTTGCCGGTCATCACCATGTCGTCGTCGCGGTCGAGCCGGCACTTTGCCGCGCGGCCGGTCTTGATCGCGGCGAGCGCGGCGACCGAAGCAAACAGCGCCGGCTGGCTTTCCTTGCCGCCGAAGCCGCCGCCCATCCTCCGCACTTCGACGGTCACGGCATGGTCGGGCACGCCCAGCATCTTGGCGACATTGTGCTGGACTTCGGAGGGGTGCTGGGTGGAGGAGCGTACCAGCACGTCGCCATCCTCCTGCGGGATCGCATAAGCGATCTGGCCTTCCAGGTAAAAATGGTCCTGGCCGCCGACCTCGACGCGGCCCTTGACCCGGCGCGGCGCGGCATCGAGCGCGGCGCCGGCATCGCCGAGATTCATTTCGTGGGCGGGAAGCAGATCCTCGCCGGCCGCGTCGGCGAAGGCGATCGCGTCATCGATGCCGATCGCCGCCGGCAGGTCCTCATATTCGATCCGCGCCAGTTTCGCCGCCGCCCGTGCTGCCACTTCCGTCTCGGCGGCGACAGCGAACAGCGGCTGCCCGACATAGTCGACCATCTCGACCGGGAAGATCGGGTCGTCGCCGAACACCGGCGAATAGTCGTTCTGGCCGGGAATGTCCGCGGCGGTCAGCACGGCGACGACTCCCGGCGCCGACCGAACAGCGTCGAGATCCATGCCGGCGATGCTGGCATGGGCGCGCTCCGACATGGCAATGTAGATCTGCAGCGTTCCGGGCAGTTCCGGATCGTCGTCGACATAGCGCGCCGCGCCTGAGACGTGCTTGCCGCCGCTGTCATGGGCGAGCGCCGTCCTGACGCCGCCCCGGATCGCGCGTTCGCCGGCTGGCGGCTTCTCGCCGAGCGTTTCGAGCGAAGGTTCGCCGGCGCCGCCGCGGTCCTGGATGCGGGTTTCGTCCATCACGCAACCTCGCCGAGCGTGGCCGCGTCTGCCGCAACATCCTCGATACGTGTCCGCACGCCGCCCTGCTGTTCGAGATAAAACCGCCGCAACAGGTTTTGCGCCACCTTCAGCCGGTAGGCGGCCGAGGCGCGCATGTCGGTCAATGGGGTGAAATCTTCGGCCATCGCCGCCGCTGCCGCGGCAACCGCCGCCTCGTCGAAACGCCGGCCCACCAGAGCGGCCTCCGCCTTCGCCGCGCGCTTGGGCGTTTCGGCCATGCCGCCGAAGGCAAGCCGCACCTCGCTCACTCTGTCGCCGTCGAAGGTCAGGCGGAACGCCGCCATGACAGCGGAAATGTCGGAATCGAAGCGCTTGGAGATCTTGTGCGCGAAGAAGTGCTGGTTCGTCCCCAGCCGCGGCACCTCGACGGCGGCGACGAACTCGCCCTTCGCCCGGTCCTGGCGGCCGTAGGCGATGAAGAAATCCTCAAGGTCGATCGCGCGGGCCGTATCGCCCTGGCGCAGATGCAGCCGGGCGCCGAGGGCGATCAGGCAGGGTGGCAGGTCGCCGATCGGCGAGCCGTTGGCAATGTTGCCGCCGACCGTGCCGGCATTGCGGATCTGGCAGCCGGCGAAACGGCGCAGCATCTCGCCGAGATCGGTGTGCATACCCGTCAGTATGTCGAAAGCCCGGCGATGGGTGACGCCAGCCCCGATAAAAACCCGGCCGGCCGCTTCCTCGATTACCTGGAGATCGCGGACGTGGCTGACGTCGATGATCGTCGGCAACTCGCGATGCTGCTTGGTCACCCACAGCCCGACATCAGTCGCCCCCGCGACCAGCAAGGCGGCCGGATGCGCCGCGTAGGTATCGGCAAGGTCGTCGACATTGGTCGGCGCGAACCAGCGATGGCCGCCGGCCTCATAGGCGAAGACGCCGTCGCCTTCCATCTCGGTCAGGCGAGCAGCGAGCGCCGCATCCTCCCTCGCCGTATCGGGCACCGGCACCGCGCCGAGCTCCAACCCCGCCTCGACGATCGGCCCGTAGCCGGTGCAGCGGCACAGATTGCCGGCGATCAGATCCTTGACCGACTGCCGGTCGGAGATCGCGCCGGTGAGCCAGCCGGCATAAAGCTGCATGACGAAGCCCGGCGTGCAGAAACCGCACTGGCTGCCGTGCTTTTCCACCATCGCCGTTTGGATCGGGTGGGCCCCGTCGCGGCCGATATGTTCCACCGTTTCGATCGCCCGGCCATTCAGCGAGGGCAGGAACTGGATGCAGGCATTGACCGCCCGGCGCGAGAGCCCGCCGTCGCCATCCGGCTCCGCGATCAGCACCGTGCAGGCGCCGCAGTCGCCCTCCGCGCAACCCTCCTTGGTGCCGGTCATGCGCTCCGTCCGGCGCAGATAATCGAGCATCGTCGTCGTCGGCTTCAGCCCCGCGACGGCGCGCTCCTCGCCATTGAGGACGAAACGGATCGGCCGAGGGGCGTCATGAGCGGTCATCAGCTGCCCCGGTAGGTCGAATAGCCGAAGGGCGAAATGAGCAGCGGCACATGATAATGCGCCTTGTCGGCGATGCCGAAGCGGATAACCACATTGCTGAGGAATTTCGGCTCCGGCAGGTCCCGGCCCGTCGCATCGAAATACGTGCCGGCCGCGAAAATGAGCTCATATTCGCCGACCGCGAAATCATCGCCAGCCATCAGCGGCGCGTCGCAGCGTCCGTCCGAATTGGTGACGGTTTCCACGACCTTTTCCCTGCCACCGTCCGCCTCGAGCCGCCACAGCGTCACCGCGATACCAGCGGCCGGCCGGCCAAGACTGGTGTCGAGCACATGGGTCGTCAGCCGGGCGGCGGTCAGTTCGGACATTCAGGCTCTTTCCGTCGTTTTTGACCATTCGGTCAAGCATTCTGCAACGTCGGGAGCGGCGGCGTAAAGCGGAAAGCATCCAGCTGCTTCCCGCCGATGCCCCAGCCCCCAGTCCGATGAAAAGCGTGACGCGCTCCTTGCCCCACGCACCTCGTTTCGCCGGGCATCGGTATACCAGGAGCGCGCAATCAGCCGAAACGCCGGGCTGCCTCGCCGTGTTCGGCCCTGAGCCGGGCCAGGTCGACCCCGACAGGGTGGCCGTCGAGAACGCGCCAGTCGCCCTTGACCATCACCCGGTCGGCGCGCGTCGCGCCGCACAGGACCAGCGCCGCGATCGGATCATGCGCGCCGGAAAAGCGCAATTCGTCGAGGGTGAACAGGGCAAGATCGGCCTGCCGCCCGAGGTCGATCCGGCCGATGTCGGTGCGGCCGAGACAGGCCGCAGAGCCTTCGGTCGCCATTGCCAGCACGTCTCGTGCGGAGATCGCCTTGGCTGAGCGATAATTCAGCCGCCCGACCATCAGCGCGTGGCGAGCCGACTCGATCAGATTGGAGGCGTCGTTCGAGGCCGAACCGTCGACGCCCAGCCCTACCGGCGCGCCGGCAGCCTGCAATTCATTGACCGGACAAAAGCCCGAGGCCAGCACCGCGTTCGACGTCGGGCAATGGCAGACGCCGACCTTGTGCGCGCCGAGGCGCCGGCATTCTTCCGTAGTGAAATGAATGCCGTGGGCGAGCCAGGTGCGCGGCCCGAGCCAATCGACCTCTTCCAGATAGTCGAGCGGCCGGCAACCGAATGTCGCCTCGCAAAAGGCGTTCTCGTCCTCGGTTTCGCCGAGATGGGTGTGCAGCCGGCAGTCGTGCGTGCCGGCGAGCGCCGCGCTCTCGATCATCAGACTCTTGGTCGCCGAAAAGGGCGAACAGGGCGCCAGCGCGATCTGAATCATCGCCCCGTCGGACCGGTCATGATAGCGCCCGATCAGCCGTTCGCTGTCGGAGAGGATGTCGTCCTTGTCCTGGACGACGCTATCGGGCGGCAGGCCGCCATCCTTCTCAGACAGGTCCATCGAGCCGCGGCTCAATGTGACGCGAATGCCGAGGCGCGTCGCCTCCTCGGCCTCGATGTCGATGGCGCTCTCCAGACCCTCCGGAAACAGGTAATGGTGATCCGCTGCCGTGGTGCAGCCCGATAGCAGCAGCTCGGTCAGTGCCAGCCGCGCGGACAGACGGAAACTGTCCGGATCGAGCCGCGCCCAGATCGGATAGAGGCTGGTCAGCCAGGGAAACAGTTCCTTGTCGATCGCCGCCGGATGCGCCCGCGTCAGCGTCTGGTAGAAATGATGATGTGTGTTGACGAGACCCGGCAGGACCACGTGCCGCGACGCGTCGAAGACCGCGTCCACCGGCCGCGCGGGCGCGCCGCCGGAGAGCACCAGTTCGACGATCCGCCCGTTCTCGATCACGACGCCGCCATCCGCGCCGTCGGCAAGGATCGCGAGCGGCTGCTTCAGCCACAGCCGTGTCACGCGGCGGAC